>JACCDP010713418.1_pt1 | contig 36798 bp, 79 predicted proteins | sample 7445841 | NCBI WGS metagenome assembly JACCDP01 (sample SAMN15323441, study PRJNA562643) | freshwater metagenome | isolation source: river surface water | place: USA:Blue River Watershed | collected 2017-08-17 | reverse complement strand
TTTTTTATGCTAAAAGTGTTCCTGCTACAGTAACATTGCTGTTATTCTCTGTAGTTGTAACAAGTAGTCGAACATTGTTGCCAGAAACATCTGCTGAGACTGTTGAAAGTGCTCCATTTGTTCCTACCATTGCATATTCTGTAATTGCTACGTTATCAGATGAATCAAGAGTCAAGATAACTTCTGATACATCAGAGTGAGTTCCAGTTGATACCTTGACAAGGAACTTCGCTGAACGGAAGTCTGCCTTAGCCCATGAGTATGCTGTTACTGTTGAGGCAGTTGCTGCTGAAGATGTTGCTGCAACCTGCTTTGCAACTGAGTTAAGGTCAACCTCAACAAAGTTTGGTGTTACTGCTTCAAGAGCAGAGACTGCACGAGCATCTGTAAAGTAAAGGTTTGAACCTTCGGCTAGGTGAGATGTTGTAGAGTCTGCTACACCGTTTTCTGCGGTAATTGTAAGACCTGCTCCTGTACCTGTAATTGTAATGTTTGTAAGTGATGCACCAGTCAATAATTCTGCTGCTGCATTCTTAGCACGAGTAGATGTATGATAAAGATTTGTTGCACCCTCTTCAATATCATCTGTATCAAGTGCATTAATAGCATTTGTTGCAAATGTTTCTGCATTTGATTGTGCTGTTGCTGCTGAACCTGCTGCATCATATGCTGCTGCTGTAGCATCAAGTGCTCTCTGGTTTGTAAAGTAAAGATTTGTGCCTTCTGATACATCATTAGTGTCAAGTCCAGTTACAGAAATAACATTATTTGTAATATCAATGTTTGAGCCAGCAGTTAATGTGTCTTGCTTTCCTGCAACCAAGTTAGCAACATCTGTTGCATAGTTTGGATTATCAGCGATTGCTGCTGCCAACTCGTTGAGTGTATCAAGAAGTGCTGGAGCACCATCTACAAGATCTGAAACTTTATCATCAGCATATGCTTTTGCTGCTGCCTCTGCTGCGTTAGCCTTAGTCGTTGCATCCGATGCTGCTGCTGAAATTGCTGCTGCTTGGGCTGCATTAGCCTTTGTAGTAGCATCTGCTGCTGCTGTAGCCTCTGCTGCTGCTTGGGCTGCGTTAGCCTTTGTAGTAGCGTCTGATGCTGCTGCTGAAATTGCTTCGCCTTTTGCTGTAGCAACTTCTGCATCTGTTGCAAAAGAAGAATCAATTGTTGTTGAAATTTGAACATTTCCTGTACCGTCAAAAGATACAGAACCTGTTACATTTCCAGTCAATTCAATTGTACGAGCAGTCTCAAGTGCTGTTGCTGTATCTGCATTACCAGTTACATCACCAACAAGATTTGCTGTGATTGTCCCTGCTGCAAAATTTCCACTTCCATCACGCTTTACTACTGAGTTTGCAGTATTTGCTGATGTTGAAGTACCACCAATAAGACCAACAATATAATCTTGGTCATCTTGTTTCTTAGTAAGAACGTCTTGTCCGCCAACGGTTGCTGTTGCACCTTCAACGATAAGTCCACTTTTTACTTTAAAGTTTTTTGTTACTGTTGCCATTTATTTATCTCCTTTTATTACGCCTTAAGTCCCATACGTGCAAAACGTGCAGTGACTGGCTTATGTGCAGGATCTGGAGTGACTGTTAAAGCCACGGTATTTCCAGTCCGTGAGACGCTTATGGTGCCAATATTCCCATCGTTGTCTATTGTTCCATATTCGCTGACACTCACATCTGAGCCGTCAACTAATATAGTCAATTCTGTTGCATAGAATTTGTTATCGCCTGCTGTAGTCTTTGATAGTGAAACAATATACTTCACCATTCTCCATACAGTAGCATCAAAATTATCAATGACTGTTACATTTTCAATGCCATTGATTGTGTTTTCATTATTACCTGCTATACCAAGTTCATTTCCTGAACTAGCAAGCGTATCAATCAAATCTTCATAATCACCCTGTGTTGGACGATCACCTGTCTGAAATTTTGATTTTACTTGTGCAATTGATAGTTTTGCCATAGATGTATTATAACATTATTTTTCATAGTATGTAATTGCTATGTCCAATAATTGCCACTCCAATCGGTGCTGGATTTTCCCTGGTATAACCAGAGAGACCTATATTTTCTATTCTCAACCTAAAAGGGAGATGTTCGTTTACTAAATATTTTTTAGGAGATTTGGCTATTTCAAAGGCTATTTTACCTTCTGGCTTTACAATTTCTTGAAATGGTGCAACTGCTGCTAAACCAATTAAAGATATACCTACTGCACCTTTTATTTTTCTTGATGCCATTATGCAAATTTGTCAGTGACTTCAGGTATGACTGTCATCACACCACGGCATACAGTCCAGACAACTACGGCATCTGATAATTGTACATCAAAGACATCTCCAGTCGCAAGAAGTTTACATTGTGATGGAGAAAGATAAACGGTAAACTCTCCATCTTCATCAAACTCGGTAACAGACGGAGTACAAGAAAATAGCAATGTGCTATTTCTCATAAAGTCTGCTTTAATAGTATAATCTTCTGGAACAATTGGATTTTCATTATCATCTTCTACATAAATTCTAAATGCTGCGCTATCGCCTTTAACAACTGTCCATCTAACTATAGGTGGCGTTGCACCTACTTCAATTTCGCCATTGGCATTTGTTGTTTGTGTTGATGTAACTTTAGTTGTTCGAAGGGTAGCCATAGTTAGATTATACCACAATTAAGCAAGACCAGCCTTGAGTGCTCCCCAAGTACCGTTGCCCTTTGCCTCTACAATAATTATTCCATTTGATGCTGCGTGTGCAACAATTCCAACTGCTCCAGATCCAGGAACATTTGTTAGTCCACCAGAAGGACCAACATACAACACGTCTCCATTAGCAAATGCTGAAGTATTGATATCTTCCATAACTCCAGCAACAACACAAATACCTTCTGAAAGATTTAGTAATTGTTGTTTAAGAAGTCCAAGTATTGGTTCTGTTGTTGATGGTAATGCTTTTGCAACAGTTGTTTTGGTTGTATAGCCAGTCGCATAAACTGGCGTTCCAGCAGGTAGTGTTTCTCCAGTATTATTAATTACAGAAATCTGAAAAGCCGAAATTCCAAGTGGTGGCAAAACAATTTTTAATCTGTCAGCAAGTTGCTTAATATCACCATGTACATTTACTGGATCTGTTGCTGCAGGATATGGCAAATTAAATACACCATCATTAGTTGTTTCGCTAGACATAATATGAAATTATACCATAATTGTTTATGCTTATCTGAGCATATTTTAATTAAATAGTTGACTTGGGGGGCAAAATTGTGTTATACTTAGTAGTAACACCTACCAAGGTGTTATTGTTTTCTAAAGGAGGAAACTATGATTAAATTTATCGAAAGAAACAAAGAGATCATTAGCATACTCAGTATAGGGTTGTTAGTAACTGTATTGACTGGAAACGCCAATGCTGTAACTACCAATAACAACAATTTTCTTACTGAACAGGCGCAGCCTACCAAATCCACCTCGAAAGAGGTTTTTTTGCTTTCTAAAGCAAAGAAACTAGAATCATTTGAAAATAAGACACATCTTACAGACCTTGAACTAAAAGAACTGTTATCTTTAGTTGGCTTTAAGGGAAAAGATCTTATTGTTGCATGGGCTGTAGCAAAAAAAGAATCCAATGGACGGCCATTGGCTTTTAATGGAAACCATAAGACTGGAGACTCTTCTTATGGAATGTTCCAAATTAATATGATTGACGCTCTAGGGCCAGATCGTAGAACTAAGTTTGACCTTGAGTCAAATGCTGAACTTTTTAATCCCGTCAAAAATGCAGAGATTGCATACTATATGACAAATGGCGGAGAAGACTGGTCTTCATGGAAGGGCATTACCCCAAAGACAAAGGTCTGGATGCTAAAATTTCCAAAATAATACAAAATGTGCCTGGGTGTCTTTATTGATGCCCAGGCATTTTTTATTTATAATTTTTAAAAACAATAGTATGGTAAAATTTATATATGACTGAAGAAGTAAAGCCGTGGCATTTGTTAAATCCTGCTAACTACCATAACAGCGAAGAATTGGCAGAACAAAGATTTAGTATATGCCTATCATGTGAGCACCTAAGAGCAATACCAAAAACTTGTAAAAAATGTGGGTGCTTTATGAAGGCAAAAGTAAAATTAGACAAAGCAACATGTCCAATAGGGAAGTGGTAATATGGCAGTTCCAGAAGAACACAAAGCAAAAGTATATATGTATTTTCAAGAAGTTGAGGCTATCGAGGAGTCGCTAAAACAAAACTTTTTAAATAATGGTGGCACTCAAGATATGTTAGAGGCCAATAAGATGAATTTTTTCAAACAAGCAGATACAGTTGTAAAGGCTAAGTTGGGGTATTCTTACTACCCGTGGCCTTTTTAATATTTTATACTATGGCTATTTTGCAAATGAAATTGCATTATATTTTGTACCAGATTTAATTGGCAAGACTCTATGTACGTATTCTGGAGATGATGGGAATATAAGCAAGTCTCCTGCAACTGGCTTGTATGGAACATTCAGATGATCTTTAAACTCTACTTCTCCACCTTCATAGTCATCATTAAAATAATAAACAAAAGAAACTTGGCATGGATGAACATCTCCATGATCTGAGTGCCAAGTTAATTTTTGAGTTTCTTCATAACTTAATAACTCCCATGGCTCCCTAGTCTTTACAACAAACCCATAGGTTTTCATATAATCATTGATACATGCAAAAACTTTTCTATCGATCATTTTGTTTAGGTTGTTTTTTGCTAATTTTGAGCCTGCGCCAAAAACAATATCGTGATTTGAATTTTCTGTATTTAAAGAAAATACAGTACAAGATCTAAGATCTGTATTATACTCATGGTTGTTTATTGTTGCTGACTTAAAGTTAAGGTTAGGGAATTTATTAAAAATATTGTTCGCTTCCTCTATAAATATCATAGGGTTATCAAAGAAACCACTATAGACAACAATTCTATCGCCCAAGTCTTTTTTATTCATCATACTACTAATTATACCAGTTTGCCATAGAGTATTTTGTACCAGAAATTACTGGATTTGCGCTATGAGAAAACAAATTTGTTGATGGAAATACTAGTAATTCTCCAGGTGAGGGTTTTACAGAGATATTTAAAAATGGAAACTCTAATTCCCCTCCAGAATAATCATCATTAATATAATAAACAGCAGAGACCTGTCTTGGATATCTACGTGATGAATCTGTGTGGTTTTTAAAGTAATGTCCTACTTCATATTTTAGCAGAACCCATCCTTCTTGAACCAAGTCCCAATATCCATACCTTACAGAATAATCTTGCAAACATTTTTCTGTACTATTATTTAAAATATCTCTAAAAGCATTAAACTTTTCATTTTTACTAACAAGAAGATCAAAGGATATATTCTTGCTTAGTCTTAAATCCTGTACTAGTTTTGGGCTATCATCTTCTTTTCCAGTCAGCGCACTATGCCACGGTATTGCATTATTTTCTTCTTCACTCTTTATTTCATTGTAAGAATTTAAAAAAATATCTTTATACCCAACTATTCCTGGAAAATAAATATAATAGTTCATGTATGATCACTTAGCCAAGAGGTTGTGAACTAAGATGTTGTCTGCAAAATACAAATCTAAAACCTCTGTATCTATAGAGTACACTGCTGAAGGCTCTTCTATCAAAACAATAGAGGATATTGTTTCTAAATCCCCACTTCCATTAATAACTACATCTCCAATAACTAAAGATTGAGATTGTAAAAATAGCCAAGAGTTATTTCTGTACACTAAAATAAAGTGTTCCCATGTTATCTTTAACTTATCATTAATCAAATAATAATTAGGGTTAGATCTTTGAACTATATTTGATACAAGAGTTGTAGAGAATGTAGCATCATCTATATTATTTGAACTCCAAGTTCCCATATAATCTGGTAATTCTGATTCTGGAATGGTTGGTATATTTAAAGACAAAAGTTCATCTCCAATATTTAAATCTTCTACATTTTTATATGATCTATCTGCAAGCAAAATCTTTGTTCCTGGAAGCAAGCAGCCACCGCCTCCAGTATTAATTGTATTAATGGTGTTGATTGTATCGATAGTGTTGATTGTATTGATAGTGTTGATAGTATTGATTGTATTAATGGTGTTGATAGTGTCGATAGTATTGATTGTATTAATGGTGTTGATAGTAGAACATTGATCCAAACACTCATAAACATACGTTCCTGTACTTTGGCCATTACAATTTATATATAACAATCTGATTGCAGATCCACAGCACTCACTGCGATAAACAACTCCAGAAGGAATATAGTCTTCTAAACATACAGTATTAATTGTATTTATTGTGTTGATAGTATTTATAGTGTTGATGGTGTTGATTGTATCAATCGTGTTAATAGTGTTAATGGTGTTGATTGTATTTATAGTGTTAATAGTGTTAATGGTGTCGGGACAGGAACAGGAAACACAGTTTGTAGTATAAGTAGTGGTTGGTGTTCCAACCCATCTAATCTGAGACCCTTCTGGACATCCATCTGGACAAAACGGAAAATTTGGACACATCAGAAATCTTGCTTCTGCCTCTCCACTTACGGTTCGTAATGTTCCATCAGTTCCTTCGCAGTAGTATTCTGTTCTAGTTCCAAGAGACATCCAGTCGCCATAACTATAAGGACATGTATTAGTGTTAATGGTGTTAATGGTGTTAATGGTGTTGATGGTGTTGATGGTATTTATTGTGTTGATTGTATTTATAGTGTTAATAGTGTTAATGGTGTTAATTGTGTTGATGGTATTTATTGTGTTGATTATGTCAACAAATGAATAATATTCAAAGTCTATGACTGATTCATAGTCAAGAAGTGAATCGGTATCAACTCTTCCCTTAGCCTTGCCATTATTTGAAGAGTTGGCCCCATCGCTATTTCCTCTAGACGTTTCATTCCCTAAATTAAAACCAGCATTAGTAATTGCTGCTCTTGCATCATTGAGAGATAGTCCCTCTAGGTTTGGGATTTTTCCCATACCCTTTGATCCAGCCCATCTGCCAAGAAAGCCAAGCATCTATTCACCTACGCTGTCAGATCGCCAATAAGAATCCAGTTGTTTGTATCGATTTTTATCAATGTAGCACCTGAATATCTTGCAGCGATTTTCTTATTTGAGTTTTTGCTTTGAAGTCCTACTGCTACATCTCCAGCAACAAAAGTAACATTGCCAGTGTTTAATCTAATAAAATCAAAACGTTGTCCGATAGCAAAAGGCACTACAGAGTTTAGTGGAATCGTTACAGTGGTATCTGAAGTAGAACTAATAGTAACTGTTTTACCTACATCATCAAGAGTTAGTTGATAGTTTTCTGTTTTTGCAGATAGTTGTGTAGAATCATCAAACCATCTCCAAGACCCATTCCAATAATATTGAAGTTGTTGCAAATCTCTTACAAAACAAACTGTTCCATTAGTAGGAGAAGAAATAACGGTATCTCGTTCTGCTGTACTTAAAAAATTGTTTACTCCAGCCTTTGCATTTAAAGCAGACTGAAAATTAACAGAAGTTCCAAAAGTTTGAGTTGCTGTCCAAGTATAAGCAGCATTTGTATTAACCGCACCACTTAAGGCATACCACGTATCAGTTTCCTGATCATACATGTATGCTACTTTGCCCGATGTATTTGTTGTTGTCATTTTATAACCCCAATAATCCTAATTCTTCTTCTGTAAGACCTAACTTTGCCAACACTTCATTTCTAGCATTAGTCCTTGCTTCAATCTCTGCTTGCTTTAAATTCCATGTTGCCTCATCAGCAGTTTGTTGTTTTACCTCTTTAGAATTTAATTCTCTATTAGTAATCTCTCCAGTTTCAACATTATGAATTGTTTTCATTATGATACCCCATATAATCTAATTGACGTATTTGCTGCATTAGTAATAGTTGACGTTCCTGTAAATCTTACTATATTCAAGGAAGTTATTGGTGTTATGCTATTAAAGTTACCTATAATATTGATGAAATTTGTTCTACCATTATTATTGCTGTAATGAGCAACTTGTGCACTATAAAACTTAGTTCTATTTGTGCTTGCATAATCATAAATAGTAATTGATCCTCTAGCACTTTGATATTGATTTGCAGAAGTTGTCTGATTTCCAAAGAATGCAGCATCAACTACTGTATCTAAAGAAGAATAAGATGTTGGTGCTGATGCTGGTGACTCTTGATATTGAGTATAATTTTCATAAACAGCATTTGCATTATTATTAAACCTTAATCCAAAGTTTGTGCTAAGTGCAGAAATGTTTAAGCCACTGAATGTTAAAACTAAATTCTTGTATGTTCCAGGAATTGATGAGAAGTCATACCCACTAGATGAACTCAATTGAACATCTGTAATTAATGTTGTTCCACCACCTGAAGGTGTTCCCCAACTTTCTGTAGTTCCATCTGTTGTTAAAAACTTACCAGCATTACCAGATTGAGAAGGTAAAGAATAAGAACTGTCATCTTCCCATGCTGGCAAGTTAGATGATGATACCTTTAAAACTTTTCCAATAGGTCCAATTGGAAGTCTTGCAACAGCATCGGCGCCTGTACCGTAAATAATATCGCCACTTGCATCAATAATATTTAAAAGTTCATTAATAAGTACCCAAGATGCTGAACCTGCATTATAAATATATGCTCTTTGTGGAGAAGCATTTTTATCTACCCAGATTATTCCATCAACTAATCCAGTAGTTGGAGGTTCATTTGAATAAACTGCTGTTGCATAAGTTGGGGCACCATTTCCAGTTGAGTTGGCATCAACCCAAATAAAACCATCTTCTGGAGAAGTTGGCGCTGTTGTCAAATAGTCTGAACCTGCCCCCAATTCTTCAAGCGTAGTGATATCGTCTCTTAAATCTTGAAGATGACGTGCTAATGAGGGGTTTGGAAGTTGTGATGGATTAGTGTTGGTTTCATCATATGTTGTAGAGCCATAATGGAATAACTTTAGGGCTGCCTGAATGTCAGCAGCATCCTCATATCCTGGGATTTTTGTATTATATAACGCACCAATATCTTCAGCAGCCATACCTTAGATTATACCACAGTAATAAATAAATGTACCGTCTTTTGGCCAGATAAATTTACCCAGTCCCCATCTACATATTCTATGCCATGAATAATTAGGCGTAATTTTAAGATATCATCAACTGTTTGAATTGGTGCAACGGTAACAGATGATGCTATTGGATTCGTTCCAAGAATAGTGTGCTGCACATTAAAATTAGAGGCATCTAAAGAGCCTATCAGTTCTGTTGGAACAATTTTAGTCAACTCAATGTCTACCGTTAAATCACCATCAACAAACAAATCGACTGTACTATTGGTATTATGACTATAGATATTTGAAACTAATTTAAATAACTTTGTCCACTGAAATGGTGGAGAAGAAATTCCAGTTGATTGTAATTGATAAACATATTGATACTCACTGTCTGCTGATAAAATATTAATATATAAATCCATAACCTTAGCATTTGGTGCAAGTGCAGTTATATATTCACCATTAACTAAAGTTATTAAAGGTTTGCCAGTATTTACAAAAATTTGACTTCCACGATCACCAGTTGATCCGAAATCAACTTCTAAGTTTACTTCTGCTGGACCACCAAGAATTGTTAGGTCATCTGTAGATAGAAGTACCTCTGGCATTTTATACTGCCCCAGTTACTTGATCTGTTACCGTAATTGTTCCAGTTAACAAAGTGTAAACATATTCATAAGGTGTTCCTGGTGCTCTAACTTCAACGTCATAAACATATGTTGTTCCTGCATCAAAATATGAAGCATCAAAAGGTCTAATTGCACAATGGACATATGTTCCGTCAGTCGATACCGATGCATAACACTGATGTCTGTCTGCTACACCTTCAGAACCTCTTGCAGTAGAAACATAAAATCCTGCTGATTCAAAATTAAAATTAATTCCAGTATTTGATGTTGTTGTTCCAGTGTTATCATATGCTGGATCTGTTAGTGGCAACAAAGAAAAAACAGACCCATCACTTTTCTTTGGATAAATACGAAATTCTAAGGTATCACCCTTATAGTAATTAATATTATATGTGCCTGGAAATGCCATGCTTTAATTATACCACGTCAGAATACTGAAATTACTATAGATTTGACAGTAGCAACTGCATCCAGATCTGTGCGAATTTGAGGAATAATTCCAGCATGTTTCTGGGTATCCGAAACAATATTTACTTTGTGAGTAGTTGATAACTCATATTCGTATTGATATTTTAAAGATGCTACAAATGATGTCACAGACTCATCAGTGTCTTCTGAGTATGACCGCATCCAAACTTCTGTATTGTTTGAGGATGTTGTAAGTGTAAAATTATAAGTAATTGATATTTGAGCGCCTAAAGATAGGTGCTTAAGATTAATCCTCTTTGCTTCTACGTTATATAAATCAGTTTTGTCTTTTGGCAAATAGAGTTTATTTGTCTTTGACCCCTTGCCGTTAATAAAAACTGATACCCACCCATCATCACCCTTGGTTGCACCCAACACAAAAAAATCTGTAGCAGTATTACCATATGAGGCCCATCCCACTTCTTGCTCATATACTGGATCATAGGACCTTCCGTCTTTTCCAGGAGTACCCCTTTCGCCCTTTGGACCTGGTTCTCCGTCTTTTCCAGGGAGTCCCTGTGGTCCACGTTCACCTGCTTCACCTTTAGGCCCTCTAGGACCTTCTGGACCAGGAACTGGCAAAAAAGATATTTCTGGATTAGACAAAACCTCTTGAGATTGTTTTACTTGAGAAGCATATCCTGATTTATTTGATACTGGAAAATCCATACTTTTAGAAACAGACATAAAAGTATTATCTCACAATATTAGCCAACTTGATTGACTGTTAATATAACAGATGGAATATGTGGACCATCCATTGTTGCTGTATTATGAACCATTTGTATGTGATGATTATCAGAAGCCCAATATATTTCAAGGTAGTCTCCAGAATTTAGTTTTTGAAAAAAGTTCCATGCTGCAACAACAAAAGGACTATTTGTGTTTACTGCAACACGAGTATTTGATTCCGCAATTGGTTGACCGTTTTTAGCAAACCAAATTTCAACTGTTTGCCCCGAACCTCCTCCAGCAGTATTGAATAATTGAGAAGAAAAAGCAAAATTATATACTCCAGTATTTGTTGGAGTAATTTTAGAATCATCGATTATTGTAAAGCCACTAGTTGCATCAGAATCTACCGATCTTAGTTTGATTGGTACACCAATACTTTCTTGCCCCTCAGTAATTGTTTGAGTTTGTTCATCATAAAATGATCCGTATGAGCCAAATCCACCTGCTGCGCCAGCCTCTCCTTGAGGTCCTGGCTCTCCTGGCAAAGCAATAGTTGTCCAATAAGATGTTCCTGGTGGATATCCTGGATTTGGTTCGCCAACTCTATAATAGGTGCCACCGTTATATGTAACTACATCTCCTGGAGAATAATCTGCACCATTGTCATATGCCCCAAGAAAATTCCACAACGCATCTGCTCCGTCTACACCTGCTGGACCTTGTGGGCCTGGAATTCCAGAACCATCTCCAGGATTTGTAAAACGGGCCATTAAGATCCAGCCTCTAGGTTCGTTTTTAATGTGGCTACTTGTAATCCACTAGAGGATGCAATTGCATATAAAGCAGATTGTCCAGGAAGTTCAAAAGAAATTGCATGATTTGGAGAAATTCGATAACCATAATCAGAAGAACTAACACCTTCTCCACCAACATAAATATATCCATCTGAATTAACATTTTGCAATGTTATGTCTAGTCCAGAGTGAATTCCATTTGGTGTAAGCCTTGTGGCAATTGAACTACTTAATGTAATTAATTCGTGCTTGACCATGTTCCCCCTATTTTACTTTAAAAGTTTTTCCATTAATCTTAATTATTTTTGGTAACTGTTTTTCAGGTATTGTTACTTTAATCACAGCCATTACAAAACACCACCAAATGTAACATCACTAAGAACGCTTATAGTACCTAATACTGGAGTCCAAGTTGTTGTTCCAATTGTAATCTGGACATCAAAAAGTAGTTCTGCAATTGATCCTGTAGAATATCCACTACCCCAATTTGTTGTTATGCTTGAGGGAGCAGTTATATCAATATATCCATTATGTGAAACTACGTCTAATTCATCAATAATGTCACTTTTTTTATCATAGGCACTTACTGTATATTCCCAATCGGTAGTATCAAAATATGTTTTTTCATCGTCCTCAAAAAATTCAACTTTTAGGGTGGCTGTATCGCCACGGATAACGGTCCATTTAATATTTACTGGATCAGCGCCAAAGGATTCGGGTCCACAAAGAGTCATAGTAATCAAATTATACCATAAAAAATGATACCTAGGATAGGTGGGTATGAGAGACTACCCTAGGTATCAATAAAAGTATACCATAATAGGTCAAAATGGACATTAATAAAAGTTTACCAAATTGTTACAATCAGGATGTCCGTTTTGTTACTTTTGTTATAAAACATCAAGAGAAGGATAGTGTATACTTAAATATATATAATAAAAAAACTATATCTAAAAATTAATATATTATATATATTATATATATTATATATAGTATAATACATATATATGAAAAGCATAATTAAGATTTATAAAAATTTATTATCTGAAGAAGATAGACTTTCATCATTAAAATTAATGAGATCATTTCCTGAAGACTTAATGACACAAAGTGTTTGCACAGATGAAGGTGTTTATCAATTAAAAGAATATCTTCCACTTCCAATTGCAAGACAATTAGCCAATATTCACTATGAGTCTATTCCACAAGTAAGAAAAGACTTTGAATTGGCTAAAGATGGAATTAAATTAGTTCCTCCATCCTATCTTGATAGAAATGGAAAAGATTTTATAACTGTAGATAAAAGAGTTCCTGGAATGGTCTTGCCATTGCATAGAGATGTTCCAACTGGAACCTATACTGGACATTTTGGTGTTGAAAACGGTATGACCTCTATTACCTTAAGTGCTATTTTTTATTGGAACGATGATTATACTGGTGGAGAATTAATGTTTGATGATGAAACATTGACTAAAACAGAAGATATGTCAGAAGAAGATAAAAATGACCCAAACGTTTTAAAAACTCCGTATTTATATAAGCCAGTTGCAGGAGACTATATTGTTTTTCCTTCACACCTTTATCATGAAATTTTAGAAGTTAAAAGTGGAGATAGATATTCTACACAATATTTTTTTAATCGTATTGGACAATACAATATTAATACTTTACCTGCTGCTAATAAACGAACAATTCCAGATTAATTTTTATTTTTAGCAATATGCTCTAACAAGGTGTCATACATTTTGTCTAATTTTTGATCCATACGGGTTCTATTGGCATCTGCCTCCATCATTCTTTCTTCAAGTCTTGAAACAGAATCTTTTAAACTTGATCCAGAATTAGGCTTAAGTTCTGATAAATAATGTTTTACCATCCATCGAATACCATATGCTACTGAAGAGATAATGGTTAGAATAGCAACAATTACTTCTGCCCAGGTTTGAATTGTCATGATAAAGCAAATTATAACAAGTGTTTTTAAAAAAATAAAACTACCACATATGATATTATATTATAATGGCGTCAGATGTTAAATTTTCCGATCTATTTGATCCCAATCAACCACGTTCCGACAGAGAGTTGATTGAACATAGGCTCTCTATTTGTAATAATTGTGAGTGGTTTAATAAACGCTTAGCAAAATGTAGGCAGTGCGGATGTTTTATGAAATTAAAGTCAACACTTAAACAAGCCAAGTGTCCGATGGACAAATGGTAATATGATAAAATAGATATCTAAGAGAATAGGGTAAAAATGTATAGAGAAGAAGCCGTTCAGTTAATGTGTGACACAGTTAACGAAACTAACCGCTATCTTGCTGGGCAAAATAACATGAGTCCTGAGCAAATTGAAGAATACATTGCTCAAAGTCAAGAGCAACTTCATTTTATGAATGGAATTATTTATGATGCTCTAAAGCAAAATGGTGTTATAGTATAAATATGAAAGCATCAGATATAAAGCCAACTAGAGTAAAAAATATTTTGTCCGATGAGGATTATTCATATATATATAAAATTATAAACATTGCTTTATCAAATCCACAGGACAAATATAATAAATTTATAATACATGGAAATGGAATGAAGCGTTATATATTTGGGGATAATTCTCCTGTTATAAAAAATTTAATTAATCGTGTTTCTTTAGAGACTGGATATGAAATAGAATCTGCTGGTGGTTTTTTTGCTAGATATAACACTGATGAAGGTGGTTTGCCAAATTTACCACCACATTTTGATACATCTGGAAGTGGTTATGGATGTTTAACTTTTACTGCACAACTCGATTCTAACATAGACTGGCCAATTTACATATATGACGAAAAGGTTCAATTAGAAAAAAATGAAGCAATTATTTTTTCTGGAAATTCTAACATTCATTGGAGACCAGATATAGAGTTTAAAAATGATTCATTTTTAGATATTTTTGTGTGTCATTTTTTTATGAAAGCAACAGATGAAAATAGACTAGACCCAGACCATGATAATATTATGCTTAAACAAAGAATTGAATATAATGACAAATATAAAAATGAATTGACAAAAATTAAAGTTGTGGATATTGCAAAAGATTATACAAACTTTAAGCCAAGAAAAATTTCAAATATTTTTTCTCCAAGCGAAATAGAGGATATTTATAAAGCAAGGTTTGAAGATGCAATAAATAAAAAAATGCATGATGGTGGATCCTATACTTTTGCAGACCCTTCTTGTGGATACATCACATCGGTCTATCCGTTACCAGAACACATTAGAAAGAGATTATTGGAAAAGGTTCAAAATATTGCTTTATTTGTTGCCAAAGAGGATGGTATTCATTGTCCAAGATATACATTAGAATCTGGATCAAACCCTCAATTAAAACCACATTATGATGTTGGACTTAAAACTGCTGCATTAACCCTTAGCGTACAGTTAAAGCATACAAAACCCTGGAAACTTTTTGTTAACGACGATGGTTTTGATTTAGAGTTTAATGAGGCGGTTATTTTTTCGGGAACACATCAGATTCATTGGCGACCAGATATAGAATTCTCCAAAGATGACTATTATGACATTCTAGTATGTCAATATGTACCATTAGAAAGTCCGCTCCCTTTAACAGATGAGCATAGAGCACAAATGCAAAAGAAAGCGGACGAGTATGTTAGAAAGTACTTTAATTAGTCTCTAACAACGGGAAACTTAACTCTTTCCAATGCCTCAATAAGAGGTGGATCGAGTTCAACAAACAACTTTGATGTCGCTTCACCAGTGTTTGAATTAATGTGAACAACCTTTGTTTCAAGCAAATCTGATGTAGATTCAATGTTTTCAACATTATTTGCTAGTGTTTTTACAATAATAAGATAATCGCAAAAATCTTTAAAAATAAAGTCCTTTGCCTTCTTATTTCCTTCTTGAGTTACATACCAGTTTGTTTCGACAAACTGACCTTGTTCTAGTGTCATGAGATCTCCTATCTTTAGAACTTATTTAGTATAGCATAAAGTATGATAAAATGGCTATATGAGTTCACCAACACCAATAGCCCCATATGCAGAGCCAGGTTTTTTCTCGGCGGAAGAGTACGACGCAATTTATAAAACAATTAATGACACCATGGAAATAGGTATTAAAGATTCTGGTGACAAATGGCAACATTTTAAGAAAAATACAAATAATGGCTTTTGTGTCGTGTTTTTAAGTGAGCGCCGACAAGGTCCGCTTCCAGGACTTCCTCAAAGCGTTGAAGATAGTATCCGAAATAAGTTCGAAAACGTCGCAGGAGGCCCTGTCGGACATATAGGCATACTATGGGCTAGGTACACGCTTGAAAGCGGTGAATTGCCCACTCTAATGCCTCATCAGGACCGTTCTGAAACACATGTCTCATATATGTTTACAACAGAATTAGATTCAAACATCAAATGGGACTTTTATGTGGAAGATGAGAAGTTTGAAATGTCTAAAAACCAGGGTATTTGGTTTAGCGGTACTCATCAATCACATTGGCGTCCAGACTATGATTTCAAAGAGGGTGATTATTACGATATTATCCTATGTCAAACACATTTAGCATCAGATCCAAACCCATTAGAAGAAGAGCATTGGTTAGATGGAGATGATCATTCAAATGATGTATCAGAGAAATATGCTGATTTGTTAATGAATAGCCGTGCAAAGGCTGCTATGATGAATGGTCCTTGTCAGTAATTAGGATTAGAGCAGTTACAGCCTTCACACTCACAAGATGAGGACATCTTTAATTCCCCCGAAGTTTCTGGTCTTCCTAGATCTTCCCAAAACTTTTCTCTGCCCATAGCATCTGTTTCAAGTATAGGCTTGGATTCAAATTGGCAGTCTTTACAGAACGTATCTGAAAAAATTTTTTGTGATAGGTTATCTAGTTCTGGTTTATATATCTTAGGATCAAAGTAGAACTCTTCGTCCCAGGCATTTTCCAAATTATCTAATATTCCCATATGTCCATTTTACCACAAATCTGAAAAATTATAAAAATCCAATTTGGCTAAAATCTGAATATTTTGTGTTTGTGTATGATACATGATTTAGATAGATCGTGCTCAAAAATATAGTGAGCACATATCTAGAGGGACTACTACCTGCTCAGCGTTTATGCAACGCCTTGCAGATATCCGTCTATTCCTAGCAAGTCACAAGTTATCTTAACTCGTTGATTCTTTAGCAATGTTGATTTATATAATTCTATAAAGTCAAACACTTCTTGCTTGTTATTGAGGTTGATATCTCTAGTGTTTCCTTGCATTGAGGTTATTCTTACTTTCATTTTTTTCCTTTTCTAATTTTTCTTTGTACCATTGGGGGTAATGGCTTCTGTCATAGTTTTCTATTGTTCCCCCTGCTTGCAGGTGTGCCCTGCGCCTATCTCTTTCGTTCATCAACGCAATCGCAAGGCTCAACGTGGTAATCGTTATCGTTTCCAAAAAATACTGCGCCATAACCATAACAGGTATCGCAATCTACTGTATATACTGAGTTAATCACTAGATAGCCTTTCTATTAGCGAATACCCAACGGCTTTCGTTAGGTGATAGATACTTATGTGATAGCAGAGCCTTGTCTGCTACCATATGGACATATGCCATACGGCTAATGTAGTTACCATTAGCAAGGCGAAAGATATTGTTATCCTTAGTATTGCTAGAGGACATAGGGTGAGTAGGTTCTACTACTACTGTTAGTGAAGTCATTTTAACTTCCTTTCTTTTTTAACTGATAGGACTATCCTAGCAGAGGGGGCTGACATTTAGGGCTATTTATTTGCTAGGCTCACTGTGATTTATCTCACATTTATTTGCTAGGCTCATTAGCCTTATTTGTCCTTATTTAATTTTCTATAGTAGAATACTACCACACAATACCCCAAAAGTCAAGTCCTAGCACGGCGTGTCGTGTGTGATTTATACCACAGTACATATAGGACAATTCGGACATTTGCCTCGGGAAAATGTGGTGTATCTCACAATCCCTTATGTACGGAATGTCCGTTTTGTACCCCCCAATTTGTCAGTGGTAGGTGTTAGACTTCTATATATAGAAAGTTGAGAAAGGTTCTCAATAAAGAAAGGAAAACAAAATGTTTTCACTAAGTTATAAAATCGAATATTCAGAAAATGAATTTGGCACTTGTTTAGGTGTCCTTTGTCCTACTGAGGAATATGCTAACAATATGTTAGACCTCTTATCAGAAAGAGGCACTATCCTAGAGTGTTCTCTAAAAGAATTAGAAAACTACAAGCCTAGTAAGCGTGTAGTATATGCTACTACTAGAAGTTGGGAGTAATCCAATGTTATCAGAAAAAACTTTAGAAAAAATCGTGTTTGAATATCAACACGGCGGTGTGAAAAACTTTCACCCTGAAATCTCTTTTGTAGAGCGTAAGGCTTTGCTAAAGTATCTATTCTCTCTTCCTACTCATAAAGATTGCGAGTGTGTAAAATGATAACTCTTAATTGTCAATTTTGCGATTGTGAAGTTTCTAGTTTTGACTTTGCAAAAGATGATGTAATCACTTGCGAAAGTTGTTGGTAAAATGAATTCTTTTTATCAAACTTTTTTCGTAAGTGGTAATGCACTTTTTTGGTTTTCTTTTATTTGTTTTATTTGGAGTTTTATTTTATTTGTAAAAGAGTGATCAAAAAACTCGGGGGCCTTGTGGCGTAAATCACATTTAAGTTACGGCGTGTCGTCTTGACTTTTTGAACTTAGTGTGCTAGACTTACGGAGTAAGAAAATAAAGAAAGGTGGTATCTAACTATGGGATACATTGAAATTTTTAGACTTGATGAGCAGGGTGCTGGTTGGGTTGATTTATCTGAGGCTACCCCTCAAGAATTGCTTGACCTAGAAATAGGCTTGTTTCAAGAGGGTGCGTTGTGATGAACCTCACACTCCTTGAGCGTCTCACTTATTGAGATAATCCTGCTAAAATTTGATTTTTAGCCCTCAAAATGCTAAACTAGATACATAAAGAAAAAATGAAAGTCTCTTGAAAGGAGAACTAAATGTCAGCAAATGTCTATTCAATCGAAAGCCTACTAATTGGCAAAACTTATCACTCTCGCACTATAAAAGGTGAAATCATTGACGCAGAAAAAACTTCTGCCGTATGGTATTCTGATTGCGACACTTATTTGGTTCAGGTTCGCCCTCATAACTCTTTCAAGGATACTTACCGCTATTTAGCAGTAAAAACTTCAGAATAAATAAAATCGAAACAGAGGCAGTTTCGTAAGTGTTCTCGCCTAATGTCGTAAGTAAGAACTTACACCTAAATTTCTAACGAAAGGAAAACTAATGTCATACACAATTCAACTAGAAACTTTTAGTGGCGACACTAAAAAAATCTCTCTACCTTCAAAAGGTGCTGTTGCTCAATTTATTAGCACTTATCCAACACAACTTCCTGTTGGTATCTCTGTAAAAATTTCTTGCGACGCTTTAGGTGTTCGTGGAACTTTGCGAGGTGTTGCTAAATGATGACACGAAAAGACTATGTCGCAACTGCTCAAATTTTAAATTCTTTTAAAGATTTAATTGGAGACCAATTTACTTTTGAGGATTTGGTTGATGAGTTTGCAGATATGTTTGCAAGTGATAACGAAAGATTTAATTTAGAAAAATTTCGAGAGGCTTGCTCAAAATAAAAAAACGATCCTGAACACGATTTAAAACTGTTCAAACATCTGTTCGAATGGCCCGAGGCGTTATCCACAGGCTGTGCATAACCTTACGTCAATGTGTTTAAGATCACAGAGATTTTTCTACTGAATTACGGCGTGTCGTTTGAGATTGTCAGCCTTATCTGATAGGCTTGATTTATCAAGACGAAAGGAAAACTATGAGAGACTACTATGACGAATACTATGACGAATATTATGCAACAGTTGCGCCACCTAGCGCAGATAGTTGCTATTGCACCAATTCAATGATATGCTCAATATGTATGAAAGGATATAACTAATGGGAAACTTTATTGAGGCTCTTTGCATAGATTGTAAAGAAAACTTGGAGATTGACGGCTTCCGTTGCTTCGATTGCTCACTTGACCACGACTACTCAGAGGATGTAGACTTAGAACTTACCCTAGATTGGACAGAATAATGGAATATAACTACTCACTAACTATCTCCTATGATGGAGACCTTGTATCAACAACACGAAGTGCAGATATGCTAGAAATAGTTAATGCTTGGAATAAATGTGTAGACTTTGGCGATGCTAAAGAATACGCAACCTATAACTTGTCAGACCCTATTGGCAAGATGTATACTAAGACCTTCTATCGTAATGGAAATGTGAGTGTAAGATAATATGGGTTCAGTAACAGCAATTGGATTAGCAGACACAACACTAGACTTAGAAACACAATTACTTTATCACCTTAAGGGTAATCACTACCCACCTGTCCCCGCAGAAATGGTTGCACCTTGCATCGAAGCAATTGACGCAGCCTATGACGAAGACTATGACCGCATGATTGACATGCCAATGGTTGGTGAGTTTCAAATTACTTATAAAGGAAGCACGCAAGCACCTGCATGGGCAATTATTGAACAACACCACCTCAGTTTCTTTATTGACCCAGTAGATGGGGACGAATAGAATGCCCTCTAAAGCACCAAGCGCACTTTCTTCAAAGCATGCAGATCAAAGTAAGTACCAAGGTCAAAGCAAGATACATGAACTTAAAATGCTATACTCAAAAGGTAATGGCTATGAAGGTCGATATGACTTTCCAGTTACAGTAACTAAAATTAAAGACAAAGAGGAATAAAATGGGTGCTACAATGTTAAATATGGAATTCAAAAAGGTTGATGTACTTAATGTTGATCAAATTGAAATTGACGATTTTATTTCTGTCAATGATGAAATTGTGCAGGTAACAGGTATTACTCCGTTACCAAATGGCTATGCAATTATGTTTCTTGATTCATATGATGAAGAAGATATGATTGAAGTTGATGACTATGCAAGTTTCAAATGGTATGTGCTTGTTGAAGACAATCTAGAGGCTTAAAGGCCCCGAGCAATTTGTCCCAAATGTCCGTTTTAAGGTAGTTGACATTTTTCTTTAAGTCTGATAAGATTATTTTATGAGACAGCAAAAAACCCCTGAACAATTACGTAAACTAATGGAGTTGCGTAGATCTAATGCTGCCTCCCCAATTAAAAATAAGAAAAAATATAATAGACAAAGTGCTAAAAAAATGTTAAAATTAGATATAGTAGAAAGAGACCCCCAATGAAACTAAAACGCTCAAACGATAGAAAGGTGGCTAACCTTGTCACAAAAAATGGAAAACAGGCCGCTATTGCCAATACTTTTGGATTACCTGCAGGCAAGGCTTTCTCCTGTCCTGGTGCCACTAGCGTCTGCGAAAGTGTATGCTATGCAGGAAAACTCGAAAAACTCTTCAAAGGAGTAAAAACTAATCTTCTGCATAACTGGGACCTACTTAAAGACGCAGACTTGCAGACAATGTACACTTTACTTTCTGAGATGATTGCAGAATTTAAGACTGATTGTGTAAAAAAAGACGCCCCTATGCTATTTCGCATTCACTGGGACGGTGACTTCTTTAGCGATGACTATACACAGGCGTGGCGTATGGTTATTGAAGAACAGCCAGACATTCAATTCTGGGTATACACACGTGTAAAGTCTGCAGCGCTCATCCTAAAAGATATTTCTAATCTATCTCTTTATTTTAGTACTGATAGCGAAAATGTAAAAACAGGTGTAGAACTTAAAAATAAAAATGGTGTGCGTCTTGCATACCTTGCTAAAAACTTTGCTATTGGTCAAGAAGATATGAAAGCAATGATAGGCAAGCCTGGTGCTAAGTGCCCTGAAAATAAAAAAGCAATTCCACTTATCTCAACAAATGGAAGCGCTTGCGTTTCGTGCTCACTTTGTGTATACTCTAAGAGTGATATTGTATTTAGCGCTAGTAAAAAATAAATGAAGACGTTTTTATTTATTTTACTTTGGTTATTTTTTTTATTTCTTTTGCAATAAATCCCCTGCGATCTCTGGGGCCTCGGGGCGCCCAACTCAATTTGTCAAGTTACGACACGCTGTTAAGATGTGAGGTTTATCACACCCAAAAATGTCACTTGGATTGGTATTTTTGACATTTTTAATGTAAAATTATATATATACCCAAACGAAAGGAAAGACCCAAATGACACTAGGCGGATATACTTACCAAATTGGTGATTTATTCACAACCAGCAAGACAGGCGTTACAGGTCGTATCGCAGGTTTTACACCAATGTCTAATAAGGTTACCAGAGTTTCACTTATCTTGGCAAATGGCTCACAGCGACTTGCTATGGTAAAGACCTCTAAGTAATCTCAAAATGTGAGAAATGTCAGAAATGGATTTGACATTTTTCTAGCAAAAATGCTAAAATAAATGTAATAAGCAAAACCCCTAACAGAAAAGGAAAAACAAAAATGGCAGTAGCAACAGCAACATACAAGGTAGGAGATACCTACACAACACAAAAGTCAAAGATTACAGGAACAATTCTTGAAATCACACCTAATAAGACAGGCGACAGCGTTCGTGTCAAGTTAGATGTAAATGGCGCAACACGCTACACAACTTGGACAGCCAAGTAAATTGACAATAATCTCCTGAGTATGAGATAATAAATAAACTGCTCAACCACCCCCAACTAACAGAAAAGGAAATAGACCCAATGGCAAGAGGAAAAGCAATTAGCGTGAAAATCGCTACACCTAAAGTAATCAAGGCACTAGAAACTCGTCTAGCAAAACTAGAAAAAGACTATGCTACACAAGGAGAAAACGAAGCCAAGTTCCAAAAGAAGCATACTGCTTGGAAAAAGGAAATTGGTAAGTGGGCTATTGAACATTTCTCAAAGGCAGAAAATCTCCGCACCAATTATCGTAATTGGAACAAAACTCTCAATGTAGATTTTGACCTGATTGTTGATGAGAAAGATTTTCCTGCTGAACCTGAAAAGGATTTTGAGATTATTCATCAGCACACCTATAACGAGATGAAAGAGGAAATGGAAAACGCAATCCGTATCCTAAAGATGACAGATGAGGAAGTTGTAAATACTTCCACATACAATGCGGTGGCTCGCTACCTATAATTTATCTCTGCTAAGCCCTGCGCCTTGATGTGCAGGTATGCCTGAGATAAGACACCTGAGTAAGTGTATAAACTGCTCACACAATTAAATATTTGGAAGTGGGTTTCAAACTAACCTAGGTGCCTACTTTCGATGATCGCCAGGCTGATTAGGGCGATTTAATAGAAATACTATAGAGCAAGGCTCCTGCAGGCCTAAAGAAGCAGACCTCCTGGGTATGAGCCAAAACTGCCCTCGTAAGGGCCTTGACAAATGTCATAGGGCACCTGTACAATTAAATAAAACTAACTAACAAAAGAAAGAGGCCCCCAATGGACCAAGTCATAAACGCAACACAGGAATTCCTGTCAACACAAATTGCACAAAAGGATGAGCGCATTGCTCAACTGGAAGAGCACATTCAAAAAGTAACTCAGCGCTCATATGCAGATTCTGCAGACAAAAACCGTATGGTTGAGGGAATGCAAGAATGGACGCTTGAAGAATTAGAAAATGGCAACATTACTGAATCACAAGCAGAAGAAATTTCTGAAATAATGGGCTTTGAATTAACAAAAGAATTTGAAGTTGAAGTCACTGTTATGTATTCAGTCACTGTTAATGCACGTAATGAAGAAGCAGCACAGAATGCAATATATGATATTGATTTTGATACCGTTTCTTATAATGATGAATCAATTTCTTATTTGTCATCGTCAATTGACAGAATAGATATTTAGTAGGGGGCTACTAATACGGACCTGAGCACGTCTTAAAACTGCTCCACACTTTTGCAAGAAAATCCCCGAGGGGCGTGACCTAGATCACATGTGTTTAAGATCACATTAAAAAAATGTCCGAATTATCCATATCTAACTAGCCTGATTTGCATATGTCTGCCTGCCCTGCTATACTTAAATCATCAACAACAAAAAGGAGAAAATCGTGGCTCACGACTTAGAAACACAAAATGGCAAAACCTCTTTTGCCTCATTTAGAGAACCTGCTTGGCACGGATTGGGTACTGTATTTACAGAGGAAAAAACAACACTAGAAATGTTAGAGGCTGCAAACCTTAACAACTGGAATGTTCGCCTTGAAGATATGGAAATTCCTGCACACTTAACAAGCGACAAATCATATCAGTATGTTTTGCGTACTAACCCTACAGATAATACTCAAACAGATGTTTTGGGTGTTGTTGGTGAGCGTTATGTTCCACTACAAAATGAAGATTTGTTTTCATTTGGTGATAATATCCTAGACGGCGGAGGTCGTTGGGAGACTGCTGGCTCAATTAAAGGTGGGCGTGTAGTATTTGGCTCTCTTGCTCTTGAGCGTGAGACTGTTCTTGACCCAAATGGTGTTGCGGATAAGGTTAAAACTTATTTGCTCATCAACACATCACACGATGGCTCAATCGCTATTCAAGCAAGCATAACACCTGTTCGTGTTGTGTGCGCTAATACTCTTAACCTTGCTCTTGGTGGCGTAGGTCGTAAGAAAAATAAGAATATCAAGCAATCTTTCAAAATTCGCCACACTCAAACTGCTCAAGGTAAGGTGCAAGTTGCTCGTGAGACTTTAGGTCTTGCTAATGCATATATGGACGAATTCGATAAAATGGCTAAGGCTATGATTGAAAAAGAAGTCAATGCTAAGTCTTTTAATGATATCATTCTTGCTGCTTATCCAAAACCTGAAAAGGACGCTAAGGGTTCTCTCAAGAAATGGGAAAACAAAATCGATATCATTAACGATATCTACACTGGCGAATTTAATGGTATGATTGCTGGTAATGCTTGGGGTGCTTTTAATGCGCTTACTGAACGCCTTGATTGGTACCGCTCTGCTCGTGGTGGCAACAATGAAAGCATTCTTGCTTCTGCAAGTGGTTTTGACCCTGCAATTAACGCAGAAAAAAATCGTTTGCTAAAAGTTGTGCAAAATGTTATGCAACTAGCATAATAAAAAATCCTGAGCACGATTTAAAACTGCTCACCATTTGGTCTGTTAGAATAGTTGGTTAATTCGCTACCCTGTCACGGTAGAGATCACGGGTTCAAGTCCCGTACAGATCGCAAAAAGGCCCCGAGTGAGATTTTTTCGGGTTTGTGATTAAGATCACATAACATTTTTCCCCAAACCTTATTACGTACTTGACTTTTATTTCCTGGGGTTGTAAAATTAATATATGACCCAAACAATATCAGACCCAATGCTACAACCCTACTACTCCTGCGACCTTAGTATTTCTATTGTAAATATTGACGCTAAGAATATACACCACGCAGAAGCCGTTATGCAAACCTTTATAGATGAGATATCTAAGATAATGGAAGAAGAAGTCCGTTGGGACGAGGCTGACTGGGAAGTAGTGGAAAATGTCTATCTACCTGAACTAGGAGAGTGGCACACACGATGAATACCATTGACGACCTAATCAATGAAATCTATGAAAGCAACTACTCTCATTTAGAGTTTGAAGAAAATATGGGTGGAGAGTCTTGCGACTGCCACATACATACAACACTAAACACTATTGCCCTTTATGCAGGAATTGAGGTAGGAGAATGAAAGTTAAGATTGCTATTGAACAGATTGTAGATATTGATGAAGCAATGTCTAATGATATAGGGTTTGAACTCTATGGCCCACCTGATATGAGCACTGAGGATAAGGTTGATTATCTTATTGCTCGTTTTGTTGAGGACATTGATACCCTTGTTAAGTATGATGAAGTAATCCACCAAGTATCAGTAGAATATATAGAGGACTAGATGTTAGGTTATACTAAAGAACAGTTTCAAGATATCATTAGTGGTCTTTGTGGTATTGAAGCAAGCGGTGAAGATGTAGCCGCAATTAATAAAGCATTAGACTTTCTTGACGGGCTATGGGCAGAGGGATACTTTGACCATGCATAAACATCATTGGGAATGTACTGATACCCCTGGAATATTTATGTGCCATGCAGATGGACAGACTGGCTACTTTAATAGTTTAACTAGGGAGATAACAGAAGATGTGGAGTAAATATTCTTTTACCTGTGATCCTGATGAGTGTGATGCTCTTCTTGAGTTTACCGCCAGAGATGGCTTTGGCTTTCCCAACGGGATAGTTGAGATGAGGTGTCCGTGTGGCAGAATGATGAACTATATTAGTTGTGAGGAGATCTCACCATCTGAGACTTTCCTGTGTTCTCGTTGTAATGAAACATTAGATAGAGAGTCAGAGCACTGTGACCACTATCTTACTGTATGCAATTACTGTTGTAACTGCGGTTGCTCACAGATCTGATGTGATGTAACTCACACCCCCGTAACTTGATATTTTAAAACCAAAAGGCTACAATTAATACATGGACCTAAATACATTCAAAGAATATATGAAACTACATCTCATATCTTTAGAACAGGATTCAGAGCGTATTCAAACAGCAATGGATAACTATTCTAATTATGAGGACGATGAATACCGTGAACTAGAGATTGAAGATATTTCTACTAATGGGCAAATTATTGCTACCCACCATTTTCTAGGAGTAATCAATGAATAACTATACAGAGAAGTTAGACCCACATCTACAACGCATGGTAGACGCAGGCGTATCTGGACTTGACATCATGCACGGTCATCTAAAGATTCTAATGCTAGAGGCTGAAGCACAACTTGAAGAGGCACAACGTATTGAAGAAGAGAATGACTACTCAGACGCTATGGAATCTATGGAGCGTAAATATTGGGAGGGTGTGTCAGAGGCGTATGTTAGTCTATACAAGTTAACCTATGACCTATCGTTTGCTATCGCAGGAATGGAAAATCCCAATGAATAACTTTATTGAAATGACTGAAGAAGAATGGTTTGAGACCTACAAGCCTATTCCAAACCATTTAGATGAGAATGCCTCATTTAACGATGGAGAGCACGGTTATATGTTTGAAACCTATGGCGATGAGGTAGAGTTTGTCAAGGCTCAGGATGAGAACCGTATCTGGATGTATGGGGATGGCGATGATGGAGGGTCTTATATCTGGTCTGGTTGGGGATTTGTAAATAGACTAGGATACTTTATCACTGAGGTTCCTTTCCCTGATAATACTACTATTCAGGTTCAAGTCTCTGTACCGTGGTATTTCTGCGAGAACTGTAATGCAGAATTAGAGGACCCTGATAATCTTATTAGAGATGCTTTCCAAGACCACGATTTGGAAAAATGCCCTAATTGTGCTACACTTGAAGAGATGACACTAGTAGGAATGGAGACCCACAATGCCTAAATATAAAATCCTAGCAAAACGAGAAACTCTGTATGAGTTTGAAGTTGAGGCTGGCTCTGAAGAAGAGGCTGTCTTAATTATGGACGACATACAATTAACAGAGGACGTAGAGAACTACGCCTATGATTGGTATCCAATTGAAGTTGATGAGATTGAGGAGATTGAAGAATAATGGGAGCACGTATTAATTTTGTCTTTAAAGATTCTGAAGCAGGCCCCTGCGTTGTACTATATAGCCATTGGGGGCAGACTGAATGGCAGACTGACCTTGCTAATGCAATGCAACACGCTAAACCACGGTGGGGTGACTCATCATATGGCACGAGGATGATTATTAGCCATTTAATTCAACATAGTATTCTAGATGAAACAGGTTTTGGTATCTATGCAATTGACCAAGACGGATATGACCTAGGGGAGCAGACAATATTAGTAGACTTTACTAATAAAACTGTAACTGATAATGTGTCCGTCGATTGGGATAAATTTGTGGCAGCCTATGGCGTGTCACTGATCAGCGAGGACACTGGGTCGCTCCTTGCTAACTAATGAGGTGGGGCAGGTCCATTGGGTAGGCTTGCCCCCCTCTACTTTTTCTGATACAATGAACTAAGGACTGGAGACTAAAATGAAATTTCGTATGACTGATGAGGAAAAGGTTGCCTTAAAACTTTCTGCCCTCATTTCTGATTTGCGACTTGACATTGAAAAGGTTGGCGTATATGTCGCAAGAGTTGGCGGTAATACAGTTAATCACAGATTAAATCTACTTACAGAAGTAGCACAACAGGAACGAGAGGGTTATGACATCAGAGCCAACCAATACACCTTATTCTAAAAAGGTTGCAATCCTTTCTGAGTTTTGGTTAAACTATAGAGATGAAGATGGGTTTGAAGATTTTATAGAATATAATGATATTGGTTTGCCACTGTCATTTATGATAGCAGAAGACATAGTTGCATCTACACCTGTGGCTGAGGCTTACATTAATGAATGTTGGGACTTGTTGTGTACTGCACTAAAGATTGAATCTAAACAAGCCTATGATTCATTAGCAGATATGTTTTTAGATGCTGGAGTTCAGGAAGAGTAACTATCCTGGGCTACGGCCCCGAGTGCCAAACATTATATCAAACCTTATTACGAAAGTCAAATTGATTTCCTGGAGTTTCCAAACAATGGTATAATTCATTGTATGGGAAGACATCATTTTTCAGATTATATGCGTGAAGATCCAAAAGGGTATCAAACATTTTCAGATAATATGTGGAATGGTTTTGTCTCTATTACTAAGTCTATTCCTATTATGGGTAGATTTTTTTCATTTACCCCCGATTATAGCGTGAATGATAATACTATTACGAATGACGGTGAATAATGCCCGACATTAAGATCTTTCCAAATTTTGTATCAGAGGAAGATATCCAAACCTTAAAATCCTGGATAGAGGATAACTATCAAAATGAAGAACTTTTTAGACCTCAATTAGGTGCAGCACATGGATATGGATATGCTTATAGATCTGTAGTCCCATTAGAAAGAAAAGAATCTCTATATCCTCCACATATCTTAAACATCATGTTTGGATATGCAAAGGTATTTTTAAAAGAAGTCAAAGATCATTTCAAATATGATAAAGAGTTATACCTAGAAGGCTTCTCCTTTACAAGATTGGAAGAAGGTATTCAATTACGATTGCATGTTGACAAACATGGTATGACTCCTACAATGTTTTCAGGCATGTTATATTTAAATGATGACTTTGAAGATGGAGAAATAGTGTTTGTAGATGAGCATACTCCTATAGGTGATTTTGATCTATATGAGGATGGTAGTCCTGGTCTTGTTCATTCCCCTGCCCCTGGCGAAATGGTGATCTTCCGCTCTAGGCAATGGCATGCCAGCCGAAAAGTTCGGGGGAATCCAAGATATGCCATAGTTATATGGGCTACTCCTAGTAAGACATTTGCTTTCAAACATTCTCTTTGATTTTAAAACATTTTAAATCTTTTTCAAACATTTTTATTTATTTTTCTCTGATATTTGGACAAATTCTGTCATTTTCAAACAAATTTATATTGGAAATATATATGTTTGGTAGTTGACAAACACCAATGTTTGGTATATAATGCATGCCCAATATGCTGGATATAAAGGTTTGACAAAGGTTTGGATATGTGGTATAAGATGTTTGGATAGGTGGTTTGCAAAACGGGATTACGAAGCGCCCTCCTTAAAGATGCGCCATACTCCACTATCCTCCACTTCACTCCACTTCTAGACTATCTAATTAAATAATCAGTAAGATTTATATGTGGATAAACATGTGGATAACTAACATTTTTAGCCTATCAAACCTGTGGACAACTATCTGATATACTTTATTTATGTCAGATCAAATTGAAGAAAAGATTCCAGGGTATAAGCAAACCCCACCTGATTGGTGTGATGATTGTACAGTTCAAGATAGTGTTTGTACAATTTGTGGCTGTACTCATAACTGCTAAACCTGTGTATAACTATATGCTATACTCAGAAAATGAAACGGTATAACCAAGAAGATTTCTATGGCATAGCAGCAGCATTGGCTTTGCTCATCCTATGTGGACTAATGTCCTATTGGATTATTTACTAACTTAATTGCTTTATTTACCATACGTATCAAACCTCTCTTTGATACTTTCCTACTATCAAATGTCTCAGTGTATCCGTGTTGAGGCATATCCTCTTTAGACAGAAAAGACCCATGTTTATCTCTTAGTGTTTGTAGTACTAGGGATTCTACGGCTTTTGCCTTATCCCGTTCGAAAAAGTGCCAATAGGATACAAGTAGCCAACCCTTCTGCCTATGGCTTGCAAACCTTCTACCTGATATATCTGATATTCCAATTTTGACAGATTTGTACAATGGACTGTAAATTATGTACAATATAGCCTCATTCATAAAGTTATTATATATGATATAATTCAAAGATGATCGAATCAAGAGACCCAGAAAAGTGCTATTACTGTGAAAGTGATGGCGAATATAATCAGTTAGTTGGTCAAGAACCAAATTGGTTTATGGGTGCTGTCTGTAAAAAGCATGTCAAGATAGATTTTGCTTCATGATATACTGGTTACTATGAACCTTAATCTAATTGCTACCCCTGGACCAGCCAAAACCATACTAAATGCAAACATTGAACAGCGCATTCAAATTAAGCATGTTCCATTAAAATATAATACTGAGACTGAAGATGTCACAATTGTCTCTGTCTTAGAAGATCCTATTTTATCAATCTCTCAACTATCAGTTGATGGTTCAGATATAGAATCATTAATAAAAGATTACGAAGCAGCCTTGGAAAGTCTGGACAATGCCATCGCCATCTATAAGTCTAAAGATGTAGTTGAGGATTTGGAAAAGGTTGTATCCCACCTATTCCACACATTGGCTCTAGATGATGATAACTATAAGACAAAAACAGGTGAACCATCTTTGTGGGAAACTGTGGTTAAAACTACAGCACAATATGAAGCCTTTGCTATATCTGCTAATGTAGATGCCAATAGATCAAAGTTGAACGAATATAACCTAGAAAAGGCTTGGGAACTATACAATAAGGCGTTAGAAAAGGCTGTTAACCTATAGTGCTACGGTAGTAGCATATGGTGGTTTGCTTCTCTCTATTTTCCGCCGAACTTTAAACCTTAATTTTTCTTATATATAAATCAGAATACATGCGCTCATCAAGAGCAAATCCGACTACTTCCCAATCTCTATTTGCATATAAAAATTTGTTGGCTGCTTCAACCACACCATACTTTTCGCCGTTTTCGTCTGCAAAAATATAATCATTAAATGCTACGATGCCGTCTGGACCAAGTAATTTAACCGCCGAATCTAAATCTCCACAAACATCAACAAATTTATGACTTGCATCAAGATATACCATATCAAATTGCTTTGGCATTTCTGTTGCCAATATTGGAAGATACTCTTGGCTATTTGCCTTAACTACTTTAACATTTGAGTTGTTCTTAAATCTATTAACCACATAGTCGTAGTTCTCACCCTCAACATATCTTCTTTCTTTTCCAGGACGAGCAAGCATTGGGTCTCCTTGGTCATAAAAATCTACTAAATATAAATTTTTAGGATTAATGTTATTTAATATATGCTCTGAAAAGTCTCCAGAAGCAACACCAACTTCAATAATATTTAATTGTTCTGGTAGACTTTTAATCCATTCCCAACGATTAGTGTATATTTTTGCATTAACTAATTGTTCTGGTGAAATAGTTAAATTGTCTACATTAATGTTTTTATAGTCATTAAGCATTCTTTTAGTATAGCATATGGTATGATTGTTGATATGAACTTCCAATCTGAATCTAAAAAGTCTGGTGATGACTTTGAGGCAATTGTTCTTGCTGACCTTAAGTCCCGTGGATTTGAAGAGATTGAAAAAAATGTATACATGATTGGTACTGGATGCGAAGTAGACTTTTTAGCAAGAGGTGGGCGCTGTGAGTATGTTGAGTGCAAAGGTGGCCGTGAAGGGGATAAGAAAAGACCAGGGGCAAAGCGTACAGATAATGTAAAAAAGGCTATTGCTAATGGATCTATTATGAAAAAGGTTTATGAGACTATGTATTATGTTGTATATTTTTCAGATACTCCTGAGCCAGGGTCCTATTCAGACGAAATGCTTAACTTAGCACTTAAATATAAAATAATTGATGAAGTAAGATACTTAAAACAACCAGACATTTATGCTACTCAGTTGACTTTTGAATAGTCAAGTAGTACAATAGATATATGAACATGGAAATTCCTGACCCTTTTACTACATTCCGCATGAAAAAATATTCTGAAACCAAATCTGGATATCGATATGATTTCTTTTCTGGTGAATGGGATATGGATTGTGCTTGTTGTGGAGAGTTGCTTAATGCTCCTAATAAAAAGACTATGATCAAAATACGTTTGTATCATACAAGAAATGAGTGTTTAGGTGGATACTAATCTTTGTCCAACATGCTTATTATCCAAACAATCTGAATGGTTTTGGGATAAGCACCAAACAATGGCAGATGGTCATATCTGGTGTGTTAATTCTAGGACTAGAAAAATTGATGAAATGACTACCGCCATTGTTTCAAAATATAGGGCCGAAGTTAAATCTAAATATGGTAACAGAAAGAGACACAGACAATGAGAGAACCTAAAATAACTAAGATGGATTGGAAAGCACTAGGATACTGGCCACAATATAAAGATGGAAAATTGTCTTGGGTTCCACAAAAAGAAAAGGAGAAATAAAATGATACACGCATTATGGATGATTCCAGCATTTTTGGCTGGATGGTTTGTTTGCTATATTCAGATGACATATGGAGTTGATCAAAATGGTCATTGGGTAGAAGACGATACAGATGAACAAAGAGATTAATAAATTTGGTAAATGGATTCATATTGGATATTCTTGGAAAGGCTTTGGCCTTGGTTTTAGAATAGATAAATATTCTATCAATATTGATTTTTTATGGTTTTGGATTGGAATTGAACTATAATGGCTAGAGTAGTAATATGTCCTGAATGTAAAAGAGAAATAGAAGTAAGATCAGATTTTGCCTATATGACACTAACAAGGCACCTTAAAGAACATAAATAATAACTGGCACCAGTAGCCAAGTTGGTTAAGGCCCCGAACTCATAATTCGGTTATCGTAGGTTCAAGTCCTACCTGGTGTACTGTACAATTAAATATAGTTTGCGGATGTTGCATATTGGTAGTGCCTCTGCCTTCCAAGCAGAAGGGGTGAGTTCGATTCTCATCATCCGCTCCACGTCCCCATCGTCTAGTGGCCTAGGACATCGCCCTTTCACGGCGGTAACACGGGTTCAAATCCCGTTGGGGACGCCATACCTCTGTAACTCAGTGGAAGAGTAACTGCCTTCTAAGCAGTAAGTCGTTGGTTCGAATCCAACCAGGGGTGCAAAAAAAATGTTTTGGTATAATGATTATATGAATACTAAATATCAAGATACACGCAATGGAACTCCTAAACTCAATGCTTTATTTAATTCTATTAATGCTCCAACCCCATATTTTTTTGAAAACGAACAAGAGATAAAGACTGAAGATAATTTTACAAAAGTATTTGGAACTGGATTTGACAATATTAAATATGTTGAAGATTTCTTAACCAAGGAAGAGATTGATGAATATATGTCTATTGTAAAACGATATCCAGAAATCCAAGGAAGAGAACATTGTTATCCGCTACACCTTGCTGATGAATCAATAAATCATAATAGAGAATATCTTGATTTTTGCAAACGCATGGGAACTAAGATGATTCAAAGAGCAGAAAAAGAGTGGAACACACCAATGTCTAATCTAGACAATCAGACATGTATGGCTGTGGTGCATCCAACAGGAACTTATCTAAATCCTCATACAGATATTTTAGATATTCATTATGAAAACAATGATCCAGATCATGATGAAGGAATGTCTTATGAGGATCAAAGAAAAACTTTTCCTAATTTATGGAGTGGACACCTAGCAATTCTTGCCTATCCTAATGATGATTTTGAGGGTGGATATTTTTATTTCCCAGACTTTGACTATTATTTTAAACCAAAAGCAGGGTCTATGTTAATGTTTCCAGGAGGGCTGCACTATATTCATGGAGTTACACCAATAACAAAAGGAACAAGATATACGCTTTCACAATGGTGTCTTTTTGACATCTATAAAAATCCAGATACGGTATAATAGAAGTTGACGAAAGGCTTTAAATGAAAATTGGAAATCTAGTGATGATTATTAATCATCCAGAACTTGAGGGTAAAGCAGCAGAAGTTATTGCTGTTAATGAACCAAACTATACTGTTAAGATACTTAAAACTGGCGAAACATTTGATCTTTTAGAATCGAACATGAAAAGAAAAAAGTTATGTGTTTGTGGGGAATCAAATAGTCATCCATTTTGTGATGGATCGCATGCTAAGGGCTAATTAAATGACCTTAGAGCAAGGAATAAAAGATATCCTATTTAAAATAGGGCAAGATGTTAAGTTACATAAAATAGATGCTAATAACATTATTTTAGAAATTGATTATGATACATACACTGCAGAAATTATGTCATTGTTTAAAGACTATTTAGAAAATGGATACTAATGCCCAAAAAACCAGTACCAGGATCAAATGACAGTCAAATTAAACATTTTGCAGAAGATGAGATAGAAGATTCTCCAAAAATATCACAACAACAACTAAATGGGGCCAGGTTGTACTCATCAAGGGAAGAGTATGCCAAAAGCCTTCCTAAAGGCATTAAATACTTAGAGGTAGGAGTTGCATGGGGATATTCGGCACAGATGTTTATAGACGCTTCTGAGGCTTCTGAAGCCCTATTGTTAGACCTTTATAACCAAGATCTTAAATGTTGGTCATGGAGAAAATTTGGATCCTGCCAATGTGATGGATTTAAGCATGAATTGCTTTATACCCCAGAAACACACCAAATGTATATAATTGATAAATTTAGTTATCATCCCAAGGTTGCTACAATGAAGGGTGATTGTGTCCAAGTCTTATCTACACTTAATAAGCAATATGACTTTATTTACATTGATGTTTCTAATGATAGAGATCAAACACGAAAAACTTTAGATGCAGCAAGTAGGCTCGTTCCTGTTGGTGGTATAATTGGTTTAAATGATTATCTAATTTATGATGGAGTAATTGAAGATCAGCCGTATGGTACTTTTCAAACAGTAAATTATTTTTTAGATAATAATAAAAATTGGTGCGTAGATGGACTTGCACTACACAATCTTGGTTTTTACGATATTTATTTAAGAAAGAAGACATGATGCAAAAACTCATACCAGATCGTGGTACAAACGATAAGTGGAATATTAAAAAAACGCACCTTGATAGTCTTCAATTAAACACATTTCATCAAACATGGTCATATGCGCCAAGCGACTCTCCTTCAATTGACAAGCGTTTTGAGGATGCTGACTTAGATAGGGAGTCAATTCTAAGAAAAGATCCTTTTATAAAATATAATCATAGAATAGTAGACGATTATCATCTTTTAGACATAATTCCAAATGACATGGTAAAAAAAGAAAATCGTGATTGGAAAGTTTTATATAAATATAACAGGGATTGGTTTAGATCAGACCATTTTATAAAAAATCATGATGGCTTACATTTGTTATTTGCTGGATGTTCAAATACTGAGGGGGTTGGTGCTAACATTGAAGATACTTGGAGCCATATGCTTTATAGTGCTATCTCTAAACAACACAAGACAAGTGGATACTTTAATTTAGGTAGAGCAGGGTATGGTTCGCAAAGAATAATTCAAAATTTTATGACATATGTTAAAGAGTGTGGTGCGCCAGACTACCTTTTTGTTTTAATGCCCAATATTTTACGTGGATTTGAGTGGCATGTTGATTTAACAAAAAATATTGATGGTATGTGGATGTATTACCAAATAAATCCCTGGTCTGAGCCTGAAAAAATTGAAGAAAATGTAAAGAAACATAGGGAAGAATTTCCAGTTTGGATTATTTCGTGGAAACTATTTATAGAATATGCCAAATCATTAGGAACTAAGGTTATTTGGAGCACTTGGGATAACTGGGAAGACGAAAACATAGTTAACTCTGATGTTTTCAATGATACATTCTTTATTATGCCAAAAGTTTCAGAAGAAGACCTGTATAATAGATATCGTTCATTATTATCTAGAAAAGATTCTATTCATGCTAGAGAGGGTCACGACGGATATATTAGACAGACTGCTTGGTACGAAGCATTTCTAAATAACGCAAAGGCGAAGGGGTATTTTAATGAAGTTAATTAAAAAAATAATAGAAAGATATAAGGTAAAGAAAATGATTAAAAAGATTAACAAGCCTAGAAAGTATGTGTACTAATGAAAAAGGGAAAACTATATTTAGTTGGTTTGCCAGTAGGAAACTGGGAAGATATGCCACCACGTGCTTTAAGATATATTAAAGAGGCAAAGAATATTGTAATTGAACGTGAAGAGGCTTTTGCAAAGATTTGGCCAGCACTTGGAATTCAAAAGCCAGATGTCAATATAATTTCAATTGAAATGCAGTCTAGAGGTGGAGAGCCAGGACGTTCTTATGAACTTGAAAACCTAAGCAAGGTAATCAATCTTTTAGAAAGTGGTGAGGATGTTTATCTTATTTCAGATGATGGAATGCCAGGAGTTGCTGATCCAGGAGAACTAATTACAAAAGAAGCGATTAAGGGTGGATTTGAAGTTACTGCAACACCAGGACCTTCTGCAGTTTTAGCAGCAGTCTCTGTTGCTGGATGTCAGCATAACTTTTATTTTGGATCATTTCTTCCTCACGGAAAAGAAGAAAGAATTCAATATTTAAATAATCATAAAAATATAAATGCTCCAATGGTGTTTATGTTAAGATCATTAACTAGTGACGAAAATGGCAAGCCCATGTTTCACCCTGAAATACCAAACTTTTTGGAAGATGCAATAAATGTTCTTGGTGACAGAAATGCTGTGCTCTGTTATAATTTAACAAAAGATAATGAACGTGTTGTTCGTGGAACATTCTCTTATCTGCTTAAATATTTTAACGAGACGCCACGTGAAGAAGATCTAATCATGATAGTTATAGATACACAACATGGATCTTTAAA
>JACCDP011149889.1_pt1 | contig 36808 bp, 30 predicted proteins | sample 7445841 | NCBI WGS metagenome assembly JACCDP01 (sample SAMN15323441, study PRJNA562643) | freshwater metagenome | isolation source: river surface water | place: USA:Blue River Watershed | collected 2017-08-17 | reverse complement strand
GAATTGCTACACTGCGCTGCCCCACGACTTGCATGTATTAAGCCTGCCGCTAGCGTTCATCCTGAGCCAGGATCAAACTCTCCATTGTAAATAATGTAGAAATTGATTGCTCAATTTTCAAATGTAAAATTAGCGTCTTACCTTACCTCTAACCATCTTGCGACGGTTATTTGAGTGTTACTGCTTTCCAAACTTTCAAAGATCTTTTCAGCGTTTTGCGCTGCCCGTTTTTGTAACGGGAGTGCAAAGGTAGCTGGATAATTTTATCTGACAAAATATTTTCCAAAAATTTCTTTCAAAAAACATCTTTCAAAACTTTAAAGAACTGTACTTCTTTCGAAGCGGGTTGCAAATATAGGAAGCATTTTTCATATGCTCCAAATTTTATTCAAATGTTTTTTTGACAAATGACTGAAAATCAGTGCTGACAAGGCTTTACAACAAAAAAAAATATGCGCCACTCACAACTGACGCAATAAACCCTCCGGATAGATAACATCCTCCAGCACAAGTCCTTTGGCTGGAGCAGAGAAATCAGCCTTTGTGCAGTCTTTTGAAAGCAAGATCGAATGAAATTCATCGAGGGAAATTTTGCCTCTTCCCGCCTTCACCATTGTTGCAACCAATCCCCTCACCATCCCCCGTAGAAAGCGGTTTCCCTGCACAGTATATTGGTAAACGCCATTTTCAAACTCCCACCTTGAATGAACAATGGTACAATCATGGGTGTACACCTGTGCATTCCTTTTGGCAAAGCTGGTAAAATCATGTTCCCCCATGATGGTGGCAGCGGCTTTGTTCAGCAATGAGAGATCCATCGGATAGGGATAATACCATCCCCTATCATGCAAAAACGGATTTTTCTGATCATACACCCTATAAACATAGCGCCTTCCCACAGCATCAAACCTTGCATGTGCCGTATCTGCTACTGGGATTATTTCCCAGACAGCTATATCGGATGGCAGCAGGGCATTCAACTGATAGACAGGATCCCCATCGATTTCATTTTCCCAATCAAAATGATAGTAGTTCTTATTCGCATGTACCCCCGCATCAGTCCTGGAGGATCCCGTTAACCCTACAGGCTGCCTGAACAAGATCGCCAAACAATGCTCTATCGCTCCTTGAATGGTCTGGCCATTATCCTGTACCTGGGAACCCGCATAACGGGTACCTACATAACTAACAGATATAAAATATCTCGGCATATGTCCGGTTTCAGTTTTTACCAGACAATTGTCTGAAGGCCCTGACATTTTCATCTTTCATGAAAACGGACTCCAGTTGATAAAACTGAGCCGGATCCATGACCAGGGACTTGATGGCTTGAAACATCTTGAGTCGCGTGAGTTCATCTGTCAGCATCCAACCCAGGTCCATTGCTTGCTTGCAATTGAAACACTTTTCTTTAAATGCTTTGACTACCGATGAAATTTGTTGTGTTGGATCCGTCAAACCCAAAATTTTTCGCTGCAGCGCCTTGATATCCTTGGCTTCAGCAAAGGGCCTGTCACATACTGGTATCTTGGCAGCAACCGTGGCCGAGCGCTTGGGCAATGCTGATGATTTGTTAATCTCTGCCTTGATGGTATCATTGAAACCGCTGGCATTCCGTTCGACATAAACCATCAGCTTTTTCTCTTCATTGTCCATCATCACAGAACCCGTGATGACGGGTTTTCTTAGCACATCTTTATGTGCCAGCGTATCCTTTAAGGGCAAACCAACCGCTTGTACCTGCTTTTTGGGAGGTGGTGGCAAGGGGGATGTCTGTTTTTTTTCCAAAAGTGTAGTATCTCCTGTCACATCTGCCAACAAGGAAGCAAAGCCATCAGCTTTGGGCTTTCCCACCACAAGGAGTTTTTGTTCAGCGAATATTGCCGGCATGATCACCTGCAGGTTGTTTCTGTCGAATAACCCCCAACCCTTATCTCCAAAATCCTTCAATTGAAATCCCCTGTCACGATCCATTTGCCCCAACTCAAAGCTTATCTCAGGGAATTGATTTTTGGGAAATCCAATGGTCAGCAACAATTTTTCACGGTCAACCTTTGGCACCAACAAAAAACCTCCCGCAGATGAGCTGATCAATTTTCCTTCCATCCGCACATAAAAAGGCTGTTGTCTGTCCGCCTCAATAAAAAAATAATGCTGCGCCTGCACAACCCCCTTCCACACCATGAATGAAAGGAAAAAAACAAGAAACCTACAACGCTGGTTGAACATGCTACAAATCTACCAAAAGAATAAAACAAAACGGTAAGGCTTTTCACCACCCATCATTTTGCCGCTCTCACTTGCATCCGCTCATTTATCTTTGGTACCCTAAAGCATACACCCATGAAGAAAATAGGAGCGATTCTTTTGTTACTGTTCAGTTTTTTTAGTTCCCAAGCGCAGGAAGTGAAAACAATGGATACGAGCTGGAAAAAAACAGCCCGCCTGACACCTACCCGGATCAACAACCTGGTACACACCAAGCTTGATGTGCGTTTCAATTATGAAACATCCCAATTGTATGGCAAGGCCTGGATCAGCCTGACCCCCCACCTCTACCCCACCGATTCATTGGAATTGGATGCCAAGGGAATGGACATAAAATCAATTTCTCTTTTTCAATCCGGAAAAGCCACCCGCTCCCTTGCCTACAAAAACTCAGGAGAGAAACTGAACATTCAATTGGATAAGGCCTATAAAAAAGGAGACGTTTATACCCTCTATATCGACTATACAGCCAATCCCAATGCCTACGAAAAAGCCTCTGGAAGGGATCCCATGCTGGGAACCAAAGGACTCTTCTTTATCAACCCCAAGGGTGAAAACAAGAAAAAGCCAATACAAATCTGGACCCAGGGTGAAACTGAATCCAACTCTGTATGGTTTCCAACCATCGATCAGACCCAACAAAAATGCACCCAGGAACTGACCATGACCGTTCCGGCCAAATATGTCACCCTGAGCAACGGCAAACTAATCAGCCAGAAGAACAATGCGGATGGAACCAGAACAGACTATTGGAAAATGGACCTCCCACACGCTCCCTATCTCTTCTTCATGGGAGTGGGCGACTATGCCGTTATCAAGGACAGTTGGAAGGGAAAAGAGGTAAATTATTATGTAGAACCCGAATACGCCGCTGTCGCCAAAAAAATATTTGGCAATACCCCAGAGATGATGACTTATTTCTCCAACATCACCGGTGTACCCTACCCTTGGGTCAAGTACAGCCAGATGACAGCAAGGGACTATGTTGCCGGAGCCATGGAAAACACCACCGCAACCCTCCACCAAAACAGTGCCCAACAGGATGCGCGTGAATTGACGGATGAAAATATCTGGGAAGGCACCATCGCCCATGAACTCTTTCACCAATGGTTCGGCGACTATGTAACCGCTGAAAGCTGGAGCAACCTGACGGTGAATGAGTCTTTTGCCAACTACAGCCAGCTTCTTTGGGAAGAATACAAATATGGAAAAGATGCTGCCCTCTATGAGCATTTTAAAAACATGCAGGAATACCTCATGGGGGACAACAACAAAAAGGATCTGGTTCGTTTCTACTATGCAGACCGCGAAGACATGTTCGACGCCGTGAGCTACCAGAAGGGAGGGCGCATCCTTCACATGCTCAGAAACCATATAGGCGACAGTGCCTTCTTCAAGGGACTAAACCTCTACCTGACACAAAACAAATTCAAATCTGCTGAAGCGCATCACCTGCGGTTGGCCTTGGAAGAAACAAGCGGCATGGATCTTACATGGTACTTTAATCAATGGTACTATGGCAGTGGCCATCCACAATTGGATATCAAATACTCCTTTGATGAAACCAGGCAACAAGCCTCGGTGATTGTCAAGCAAACCCAGGCAACCGGAAAGATCTTTACAATACCCACCTTCATCGATATCTATTTTGGGAAAGAAAAAAAGAGATACCCTGTATGGATCCGCAATGCCACCGACACCTTCCTGTTTCCTGTTTCCACCAAACCCGATCTCATCAATTTTGATGGCGAGAAGATTCTGCTTGCAGAAAAAAAAGAAAACAAGAACATTGATAATTATATACATCAATACTACTTCGCAGGCAATTACCTCGATAGAAGAGAGGCGGTAGAATTTTGTGGCAGGAAAACAGACGATCCAAAAGCCATCGCTCTTTTGAAGGACGCGCTTAAAGATCCTTATCATGGTATACGCGGATTGGCGCTTACGAAGATCAACATGAAGAACAACAGGATCAAAACGGAATTCGAACCCTTGATCGCCGAAGGGGTCAAAAAGGAAAGGAACAGGCCTGTGAAAGCATCGATGATAGAAGCCCTGGGCAAGACAGAAAACAAAGTTTATGCCTCCCTGTTTTTATCCCATGTAGAAGACTCTTCTTATTCTGTTTCCGGCGCAGCGTTGGAAGCCCTTGCTGTCATGGACTCCCTGAAGGCATTGGAATGGGCGCAAAAACTTTCTGCTGCACCGGCCAAAGGAAAACTGGATGCAAGTATCAACAGCATCCTGGTGGCTTCCGGCAAAGAAGAAATATTCGACAAATTGGCCATCAAATTCAGCGACCTGGAATTGTCCAATGAGAAATTCATGCTGATGCAACAACTGGGTGAGATGCTGGGCAAAATGAAGAGCAATGAGAGGATCAAACAGGGCATCAGCCTGATTGCGAAATTCAGGGATGAAATACCTGCAGGTATCAAAGAGCAAACTGATCCTTATATCAATGGAATGATATTCGGACAATTATTGGTAAAATTAAAAATGGCTGGCAACAAGGAAATGGTAAAGTTCCTGGAAGATGCTGTGAAATAGGATTACCACTTATAGGCCCTGACCGTATTTCTCCAAAACGTAGGCACATAGAGTGTCTGCGTTTTTTTGTCTATACCAATATCGGCGGTATTGTATCCCTCTTTCTTGGCATCCCATAGTAATTTTTTTTCACCATTGGATTTCACCCACCAGATGGCCCCTTCCCAGCAGGAGACGATAAAGGTATTTTCATCGATTACTTCCACTCCGTCAGTCCTGCCCTCCATGCCATCTGCGATCTTTATCTTTTCCTTATCCTTACCGATGCGATAGAGCGTTCCTGCATCGACGACATAAAGCGTTTTTTCAAAGAGTGTGACACCATTCACGCCGGACAATCCCTCTAGATACAACTCAGGCTTAAGCTTGACAGCATCAATGTAAAAAACCTTGTTTTCCTTTGAATCGGTCACATACATGTTTCCACGTTTGTCGCATACAAGATCATTCAGCGCTTTGGCGCCTTCCACAAATATCTTTTTGATCACCTGTCCTCTTGTGACATCAATGATGACAACAGAGTCCACATCCGCCACAATCAAAAAATCCTGGAACATTGACATGCCTTTGGGTGCATGCAGTCCGGTCACCCAAACAGGGTTGAATACTCTCCCGGAAAGCGTAAGCAAGGCTACGGATCCTTTTCCGTCTTTTTCCCATGCATTTTTTCCGTCAATATTGGAAACATACAGGCGCTGGTTCTTGGCATCCAAGATTACAGACTCTGGAACTTTCAGAACACTGTCTGTCTCCCATATTTTTTCCAATGTTTGCCCCGTTGAAACAAAATTGATTGCCAACAAGAGCCATAAAAAACAGATTTCTTTTTTCATGTTATGATCAGTTGAAACGTTCTACTGAAAAAGCTTTTGTATCGATGCTGGTGCTAACCCCTTCTACGGTCTGCTGCACCAATTGTCCTGTTGCAGCAGCCAGTGAAATTCCCAACATGCCATGTCCCCCTGCAAATGTGAGGTTGTCAAATTGATGATGCTTTCCAATATAGGGAAGTCCATCAGGACTCAACGGTCTCCAACCGTGCCAGATGGTAGAAGGAGAAGGGAACTCCAGGTCCAGGCCGGGATAATATTGCTGTGCCGAATGAAAGATCGCCTTTGCTCTTTTGATCAACATGGGAGATCCTATGCCACTGATCTCCATGGTACCTCCCATACGGAGTTCATTTCCCAAAGGCGTCATGGCCACCCGATCGTCCACCAAGATGGCCGGATGTTTCAGGTTTTGTTGCATATCCCCGAAAGTCATGCTATACCCCTTGCCGGCCTGCAACAACAAGTCTATGCCAAGATCCCTCCCCGTAAAAGGAAGCCAGGATCCGGTTGCCAGCACATACGTATCTGCGCTCACCAATCCTTTGTCTGTCTTTACACCCGTCACCTTGTTGGCTGCCCTTTCAAAACCATTGATCGTTGTCTCCAGCATGAATTCAACCCCATTGGCTTTTAGGTGCTCATGCAACACATGCATGAGATCACTGGGATTCAAATGTGCATCAAAAGGATAGAGCACGCCACCCCTCACGTCCACTTCCACTGCTGGTTCCAGCTCCTGAACCTCTTTCGCATTGAGTACCTGGGTTGGGATGTTCAATGCCTTGGCATCATGGGCCATTTCAATCTCATGCTTTTCAGTATGGGCTGATTTATAGAGCATCAAACACCCTTTCTCTTCCATCTGGAAATGATTGCCGAGATCATTGCGCATCTGAATCGTAAGGGCCCTGCTCAATTGCAGGATCTCATGCAAGGGCCTGATATTTTTTTCCATGGTGGATCGCCCTGAACTCTTCCAAAACTGGAGCCCCCATTTGATCAGGTCCCAATCCAATCTGGGCTTGATATAGAATGGAGAACTGGAGCTGAGCATCCACTTCAGGCCCATGGCAATGATACCGGGTGAAGCGAGGGGAATGAAGTGACTGGGACATATGTATCCGGCATTGCCAAAGGATGTGCCTTCTGCGATTTTTCCTTTGTCTATCACCGTTACATCATGTCCTGCTTTGTTCAGGTAATATGCTGAGCACAAACCAATGATGCCTCCTCCTGTTACAATAACTTTGCTCATGCCTTCAGTTGATTTATTTTGGCTTCGAATGGAACGAAGGTAATATCATTTTTTTGTCGTGACCTGACGGATAAAATCCGTTTCCTCTTTCTTATAAGATGTGCCATCTTTTCTAAAAACATCGTGAAACCAAAGTTCCGGCTCTGAACCGTCTGGAATGGGCTTGCCCCATTGGTAGATGGTATTGCTTTTGCCTGCAACGAGTCCCCAGTTGATCGCACCCACCTTGTATTTTTTGAATACAGGCAAGCAGGATTGAAAGGTGCTGTTGCGGGTACGTGCCATGTATTCCGTGCAGATCATTGGCTTCCCCAGCTTTTGCTTTTCCAGGATCTCTTTCTCAAGCTTTTCGGCATCATGGTAATTATGAAACGTAATCACATCGGAATTTTCCAACACATAATCGTTGAAGGTCTTGTCATTGTTCCAGGCACCAGCACTCAATGGCTGAGAGGGCCTGACAAACCAAGCCCACTCAAAAGACTTCCGCAAAAGTTCCAATGAACCCAAGCCATATCCTCGGTTGCCGGGTTCATTGTAAAGATCCCACATCAAAATGCGCTTGTCGTCTTTGAAGGTTGATAGAATATCCTTGACATAGGCTTCGAGCACACCCCACCGAAGGGGGTTGTCATGCACGGCGATGTTCGGGCTTCTCACCCATCCACTGTTGTGAATACCCGGTTTTGGAGCGGGTTGCTTACCAGGATAGGCATCCGGATTCCAACAATCATCAAAAATGGTAAAGAGGATCTTGATCTTGTGTTTTGAAGCGATGGCCAGGAATTCATTCATGCGCTTTTTAAATCCTGCAGGATCTGTCTGCCAAGCGATATCATGCAAATAGACACGCATGACATTCATGCCAATGCCGGCAGCCCATCCCAATTCTCTGTCAATCGTTACCGGATCAAAAGATTCAGCCTGCCACATTTCCAGCTGGTTGATGGCAGTACTGGGTAAAAAATTCGCCCCTACCACCCAGGGTTGTTTCGCATACCATTGGTTGGCCGTTTCTGCTGACCATATTTTTTTCTCCTGCGCATTCACTGCGTTGAAAAAACCGGTAAGGGCAATGAGGCAAACAAGCATAATCTTTTTCATGTGTCTGTTTTAATAATTGATCTTGATGTCTTTGATGGTAGTGGGCAACCAAACCTGCATGGCGTTGCTGCCGCGGTTGCACCAGGTATAATAAGGGATCGCGCGAACTTTTGTTTTTTGCGTGTTGATGGACATGCGATCTTCACCCGTTTCGATCACCGGTAATTCCCCCACAATGCTCACGACCGGCTCATCCAACACACTAAATTTCTCTGTTTGAAAAGGGGTATTCACTGGGGCGAGTATATTCCATGCCTTGCCGTTGTTGTCCGCACCCTCCACGCAATAAACCAATGGACCTCTCTGCAGGGCCATTCGCTGGTTGTTCTGTTTCAGCTCCGATCTGGATAGCAATTTCTTCACTTCCATCGGCATCTGGTAGTCGATCTTGTCGCCATCCTTCCATTCTCTTTCGATGACTGCGTATCCATTTTCGATTTGGTATTCTACAGGTGACCCATTGACCAACATGATTGGTTTTGTAGCGGATACTGAAGCAAAGGAATAGAGCCCTCCGGGAACAGCTGTATTTCCCAGCCATCCTGGAATACGGAAAGCAAGACTGGCCTTTTCTTTTTTCGCCAAGGATAGTTTTACGGTTACCGCTCCATCCCAGGGATACTGCGTTTGCATCGTCACCTTCATCTCTCCCTTGGTCAATGGGAAGCTGGTTTCACTGCCCACAAAGAGATTGATGAAGATCTTGTTTCCTTTTTGTCCGTATACATAATCCCCGAGCGAAGCAACGAGTCGTGCAATGTTAGAGGGACAACAAGCTGTGCCGAACCATTCTTTCCTGGAATGTCTTCCACTGGAAGCCAATGGATTGCCATAAAAGAAACGATCACCACTCAAGGACAAACCATCCAAAGCACCATTGTACAAACTTCGTTCCAGTACATCGATGTACTCTGCGTTGCCGGTTAGACTGTTCATGCGCTGGTTCCAGAAAACCATCCCAACGGAGGCGCAGGTTTCACAATAGGCCTGTTCATTGGGCAGGTCATAATCCACGGTAAAACCTTCGTTGCTTCCCGCAGAACCAATGCCGCCCGTGATATACATGTTGCGGTACACCACATCTTCCCATACCCTTCTCATGGCTTTGAGGTAATCCTGGTCACCGGTATGGGCTGCTACATCTGCGGCACCAGTATACAAATACATGGCACGCACGGCATGTCCGGTTATCTCGGATTGATCTTTCACAGGAACCAAGTCCTGTGTATATCCGGTATCCTTCCAATCAGTCCAGGTAAATCCCTTCGCCACCTTCTTCCCCCTTTCAGACAACAACCAGTCAGCCAGTTTCAGGTATTTTTCGTTTTGGGTAGACTTGTACAATTTCACCAAGGCCAGTTCCAGTTCCTGATGACCCGTGACCCAGTGTTTTTTGCCAGGACCAAAATTATCATCAAAATGATCGGCCCAACGGATGGCCACATCCAAAAATTTTCTTTTGCCAGTTGCATCAAAATACGCCACGGCTGCCTCGATCATGTGTCCGCCCATATAATCTTCATGCATGCTCATGTCGGTCCACCTGTTCTCCAAACCAGTTAGCGTGTAAAACGTATTCAGGTATCCGTCTGGCTGTTGAGCAGCAGCGATCTTGTCGATCCATTCGTCGGCCTTCTTCTCCAACGCTTTGTTACCGGTGGTTTTGATGGCATAGGCCATGGCCTCCAGTGCCTTGTATACATCAGAGTCGTCAAAATAGATCCCTTCGTGCTTTCCTCCTTTGCCACCGGCTACCTTTTCAAAATTTCGGATCCTGCCGGTTTTCTCTTCGGTCTGGTAAATGCAGGCAGCCAATGTTTTGGTAGCCACCTTATCGATCTTGGGCTTCCAGAAGGCATCATTGATCAAGACCTTTGAAAAATTAACGGGTTCAATGATGACCTTGCTTTTGTCTTGCGCAAAAACAACATTTGTCAGCATGAGCAGAGACAGAATGGATCTTTTCATGTGTTGGTTAGGGTTTGATGAGAATCATTTTTCTTTTTTCGGTATCCCATGATTTATCCATACACCTCACTGGAACATTGACTGCCTTTGGATTGTGGATGACGGCGTTTTTCAATTTGCCATTTTCCCAACTGATATCAACCTCTATTCCACCCCTTGCTTTGAGTCCTTTGACAGAACCGGTTGCCCATTCAGCAGGAATGGCTGGCAACAAGCGTATCTCACCATCATGGCTTTGCAGCAGCATTTCAGCAATGCCTGCAGCAGCACCAAAATTTCCATCGATCTGGAAGGGAGGATGGGCGTCAAATAGATTGGGATAGGTACCGCCACCTGCCATTTTTATTTCATTCTTGTCTGCAGGATAATAGGCCAGAATGGTTTTGATGGCATCATAAGCCATGCCCGGATTTCGCAATCTTGCCCAAAGACCTATCTTCCAGGCGATGGACCAACCCGTGCCATTGTTCGTCCTCAGCTCCAGAGATCTTTTCACAGCATTGGCCAGCGCTGGTGTTTTGTTGAGGGTGATGGAGTTACCCGGATAGGCTGCAAACAAATGAGAAACATGTCGGTGACGCGGATCCTGGTCTTCCCAATCGAAATACCATTCTTGCAAATTGCCTTTCTTGCCAACCTGATAGGGATGCAGCTCCGACAAGACATTTGATACCTTCGATGCAAATGCTGCGTCTTGCTGTAGGATTTTGTCAGCATCCAGGATTTGCTGGAACAATTCTCTGATCATGGCCAGATCGGCTGTTCCTCCATACAATACTGAACCGCGGAATCCTTTGTCGTTGATATAATTGTTCTCGGGAGAAGTAGCAGGAGAAGTGATCCACCTGCCATTCTTATCCTTCACCAGAAAATCCAAAATAAATTCAGCTGCACCCTTCATCACTGGGTAGGCATCTTTTTTCAAGAAAGCCGTGTCGCCCGTGAAACTGAAATGTTCCCAGAGATGGGTGCTCATCCACACACCACCCATTGCCCAATTGGCCCATACCGGATCACCGTTGCCAAAATCACCTACCGGATTGGAAATGGCCCAGATATCGGAATTGTGATGGGCCACCCACCCCTTCATGCCGTAAAAACTTTGGGCGGAAACTTCTCCTGTTTTTTGCAGGTTTTTGAGATAGGACAGCATGGGATGATGAAACTCGCTGAGGTTGGTGGTTTCCACCGGCCAGTAATTCATTTCCGTGTTGATGTTGATGGTATAGTTGCTGCTCCATGGTGGCCTTACCTGCTCGTTCCAAATGCCTTGCAGGTTGATGGGTACTTCAGGCGTTCTGGAAGATGCGATCATGAGGTATCTAGCGAACTGAAAATATTGTGTGATCAGGCCATTGTCGGTCTCACCACTGGCAAACCTTTTCAATCGCTGATCGGTGGGCATGGCATCCAATGGTGTTGAGGGCAAAGACAAGGATACTCTCTTGTAAAACGATGAGAAATCCTTTACATGCGCAGCTTTGAGAACATCGTAAGGAGAGGCTTTCAATTTTTCAATTGGAGACAAACAAGCCTTCACTTCGTCCTTTCCTGCTGACGCGGGATTCTTGTCGTATCCATTGAAACTGGTTGCCATGGAAACTGCCAGAATGATCTCGGTCGCGTTGGATACCATCAGCCGTTGATGGTTAGCATCCGTGTTCACCTTGCCATCGGTTTTGTAAACAACTGCTTCTGTCATGAAGCGCATGGACTTGCTAGAATCATATTGAACCGCATGGGGCATGTTGCCGCGATAGTTGGGTTCAGCCAATGAAGGAGCCATGCCTTTCATCTGGAGGCTGTTGTTGAATGGCATGAACTGGCCCAGTTCTGATGCTACACGGTTTGGCAAGGGGCTGTTGAAGGATGTGCTGAGTTCCAATTTGTTCTTCCCTTTGGCCCTGAACCGGATGAACATCAACTGTTGTGGATGAGAAATAAAATATTCTCTGGTATAGCTGGTAGCATCTGCTTCAAATGATACGGAAACGATACCAGTTGACATGTCCAACCTTCGCTGATAGTTATAAACCGGACCACTGATGTTCATGTCTAGCAAGAGGTTGCCCAACGGAGCATAGGAGGACGAGAACTTGCCCTGGATGAAACGCAAGAGGCTGTCGGCTTTTTTATAATTCTCCTCCAGAAGTGCCTTCCTGACCAAGGGCAGGTATTCCTTGGCTTGGGGGTTCATGTTGGGGTCGACCGGATAGCCCCCCCAAAGCGTTGCCTCATTCAAAGAGACCCTGTCTTGCTGTATGCCCCCGTATACCATGCCCCCCATTCTGCCATTGCCAATGGGAATGGCCTCTTCAAAAACTTTGGCAGGCTTGTCGTACCAGATAACATCTGGTTGCTTGTCTTGTGCCAACAATTGTTGAAAAAACAAAGAAGCAAAAAGCAAGCACTTGGGAAAGAATTTTTTCATGAGATGATTTGATATCAATGGTGATGATTAAATAACCTGGAATCCGTGGGCATAGGGATCGTCAGCAGGATCGATGGAAATGGTATTGTGTCCATATATTTTGGCCCAGCCTTCGATAGAAGGACGCATGGCGGGTTTACCGGCTACGGATGTTTCTTCTTCGATGCGTCCGATGAATTTGCTTCCGATAATGCTCTCGTGCACAAAGACATCCCCTTTTTTCAATTTGCCCTGGCTGTACCATTGCGCCATCCTTGCACTCGTACCTGTTCCGCAGGGAGACCGATCGATGGCCTTGTCTCCATAGAAGACAGCATTTCTTGCCGTTGAACTTGGATCAATCACTTTGCCACACCAGAGTATATGGCTGCAACCATGGATGGTGGGATCTTCCGGATGCACAAATGAATATTTTGCATTGATGTTTTTTCTGAGTTGCCTGGCCATGCTGATCAACTGATCGGCACTGAAGTGCTCCAGTCCTGCGAAATTTTGCTGCACATCAACAATGGCATAGAAGTTTCCGCCGTAGGCAACATCAACAGTGATTTCACCCAAACCTGGACATTCGACTGGTAGGTTGGATTGATCAAGGTAGCCAGCCACATTCTTCAGTTTTACGGCACTCACCTTGCTTCCTTCCAGGGTATAGCTGATGTTGACCAATCCTGCTGGTGCTTCCATCCTGATTTCTCCGGGCACCTTTGGTTTTACCAATCCCGATTCAATGGCTGCCGTGATGGTTCCAATGGTTCCATGTCCGCACATGGGAAGACACCCACTGGTTTCAATAAAGAGCACAGCAAAATCATTTTCCGGATCATGGGGCGGATAGAGAATGCTTCCGCTCATCATGTCATGACCACGGGGTTCAAACATCAGTCCCTTTCGGATCCAATCAAATTCCCGCAGGAAATGCTGCCGCTTTTCACTCATGTTTTTGCCCTCCAGCGCCGGCCCCCCTGACACAACCAATCTTACTGGATTGCCACAGGTATGGGCATCGACACATTGGAATACATGACCGGACAAGTGATGGGAAACATTGCTCAATGGCAGGGAAAGAGGTTGGTTTGGCATAGGCTACAATTTAAAAAAAATGAGCGAAATTTGGTGTCCAATCACTCGCTGATGGAAACATATGGCAAAATACTGTTGATCGCCATGCCCATATTTCTCTTTCTTGTTTTGCTGGAGAAATGGTATGGCTGGAAAAAAGGCCAGGATACGGTTCGCATCATGGACATGGTCTCATCGCTGACATCCGGTGTAACGAATGTTACCAAAGATGTATTGGGATTGAGTGTGGCCATCATCAGTTATGGCTGGATGAAGGAAAAGTTTTCCATTGCACAAATCGATGAAGGAATAGCCACCTATGTCATTGCCTTCATTGCACTGGATTTTTCTGGTTACTGGATCCATAGGATTCAGCACAAGACCAACCTGTTCTGGAATGCGCATATCATCCACCACAGCAGCGAGGAGTTCAATTTGGCCTGTGCCTTGCGCCAGAGTATATCGGTATTTTTTAAGCTGTTCACTTTCTTTCTTTTGCCTGCTGCGATCCTGGGCGTTCCTGGCAATGTAATTGCAGTGGTGGCCCCTTTGCATCTATTCATACAGTTCTGGTATCATACGCAGCATATCAACAGGATGGGGTGGCTGGAGCATGTGATCGTAACACCATCCCACCACCGTGTACACCATGCCATCAATCCGGAGTACATAGACAAAAACTATTCACAGGTTTTTATCTTATGGGACAAGCTCTTTGGCAGTTTTCAGGAAGAAAGAAAAGAGGTGCCACCCGTTTATGGCATCACAAGGCCTGCTGCTACCTGGAATCCGATCAGGATCAATTTTCAACACCTCTTGTTGTTGATCAGGGATGCATGGAGAACCCGAAATTTAAGCGATAAATTGAAGATCTGGTTCATGCCAACCGGATGGAGACCCGCAGACGTGAGTGAAAAATATCCTGTTTACAAGATCGATGATGTTTATGCGTTAGAGAAGTATGATCCAAAGGCAAGCAAGGGTTTACAGGCCTGGTCGATGATCCAATTGATTTTCCTTTTGTTTTTCATATCTTTTCTTTTCGGCAACATTGCCAGCATAGGGAGTCCGGGTATATTCCTTTACGGTGCCTTCATCTTTCTCTATGTCTATGCGATGACAGAGTTGATGGACAAGAGTCGTTATGCACCCTACTGGGAAGCCCTGAAAATGCTGACAGGATTTTACCTGATCTTCACAACAGGGGGTTGGTTCGGTGCAGAAAAATGGCTGGCTTCAGCCCCTTATTTTGTAGTGGCTTATTTGTTGCTGGCGATGTACCTATCGACCAGCTTTTCCATCAAACGCAGTGTGAGTGTACCTTCCGAGAGGATAAGGTCATGAAACTTTCTCACATCAAATTTATCCCCCAAGGCTGAAGTAGCACGCTGGCGGAGTTCCTTGATCTTGAGTTCCCCCATCTTGTAAGCCAGGGCTTGTCCCGGCCAGGCGATGTATCGGTTGATTTCTGTATTGACTTCATGTAGAGAAAGTGCTGTATTGGATGCCAGGTAATCCACTGCCTGCTGTCGGGTCCAACCCTTAGCATGCAATCCTACATCGATCACCAATCGGCAGGCCCTCCACATGTCGTAGGTGAGTTGTCCGAATTTGCTGTATGGATCCTTGTACAAACCTATCTCTTCGCCCAATGACTCTGCGTAAAGACCCCACCCTTCTCCAAATGCATTCACATAAAGATTTCTTCTGAAGGAAGGAAGATTCTCCAGTTCCTGTGTGAGCGACATTTGCAGGTGATGGCCTGGAACAGCTTCATGCAGCGTCAGTGCTTCCAGTGTATACAATGTTCTTGAAGGGAGGTTATAGAGGTTCACCCAATAGTGACCAGCCCTGGTGCTGTTGATCGGCGAAGGTGAATACCTGCCGGCAGTATAGGTAGGCGCGATCTCTGCAGGAACCGGTTCTACTCCATAAGGTTGCCGAGGAAGGCGACCAAAGAGGGATGGTAATTTTCCATCGATTTTTTTGGCGATGAAGGACGCCTCTTTCAGCAGCTCCTCTCCCGTTTTGGGATAGAATCTTGGATCGGTTCTGAGCGATTGAATGAAGTCCTGCATGGAACCTGTGAATCCCACCTGATCCTTCACTTGCTTCATGGCTTTTTGAATGCGGCTGACTTCTGCCAATCCAATTTGAAAGATGGAATCATAGTGGAGGTCAGTAGTGGTGAAATGACGCACCCGCTCCTGGTAGAAGTCCAGACCGGATGGAAAGAACTGTGCACCCGGTTTTTTAGGTGCCTTGGGCAAGTATTCTTTTTCGAAAAAAGTTTTGACGGAGCGGTATCCACCCACCACCTTTTCCATGATGGTTGCCTTGGCTTCTGTCAATATTTTTTGCCACTCTGCATCGGCAATGCCAGAAGGTTTTTGCTGAAAGGGTTTCCAGAACTGTGACTGCTCAGGTTTTTCTACGATGTGGATCTCGTAGGTATTGTTGAAACTTTTGATCACATCGTAGGGTTGTGCAATGCCCACGGCCAATCCTTCTCTGATCAATCCAAAATGTTCTTCCATGTAACGGGGAACATCGGAAAGCCTTTTGAGGTAATCCGATGCATCTGCAGCATTCCTGATGACGGCATTGGACATCCCCGTGATATTGGTATGAAAGCCTCCTTCAGAAAGCAGGGGATTGAGATAGGATCTGTATTGGTAATCCGAGATATCATCTTCCAGGCTGTATGACAAAAGCTCGGCATTGATCTCGTCTGCAAAACTGAGGCTGCTTCGATCAATTTGCTGAATCCTTTTTTGAATTCCCAATGCAAAATCATGACTCCGTTTTGCTGCTGCTGCTCCATGCAAACCCAGTGGAAAGCCGCTGTTTTGATCTAATTTTCTTTCCTGCTCTCTGAAGGCACGCATGTCCAACAATGTCTGTTTCAAAATGGGATGGGCGGGTTCTGGTGCCGTTTGTGCAAGGGAAAAAAAAGATCCGATGCAAAACAAAAAAGCAAAAGAGATGGCTTTCATGAAGAGGATTTATTCGGTTGTGCGGTTGACCTGCAAAGGATTGGCCTCTTTCAGTTCATCCGGAAGCAATGCATCGGGGAAATTTTGGAAAGCCAGGGGCCTCGCAAAACGCTTGATCGCATCGGGACCCACCGAGCCATATCTTGCATCAGTAGAGGAAGGAAAGGGACCTCCATGTTGCATGGCATGGCATACTTCTACTCCTGTTGGAACACCATTGAAGATGATCCTTCCGCATTTGCCTTGGATGGTTTGCAGCAGTTCGGCATGTGATCTGATTTCCGCTTCTGTTGCCATGACCGTACAAGTCAGTTGTCCTTCTAGAGCATCTGCCACGGCCTGCATTTCAACAATATCGCTGCAGGAGACCACAAGAGAAAAAGGTCCGAATACTTCCTGGTGCAGCATTGGGTTAGACAAAAACGCTTTGGCTGAAACAGCTGCCAATATGGGCTGAGGTGCTGCCGTATTGCTGATGTTTTGGATCTCCGGTTGGGCAAGTGCTGCAGCAGATTTCTGCTGATAGGCTTCTGTTATGCCTGTATGCAGCATGGATCCAACTTGAATGCCTGCCATCTTTTCACCCAATGATTGAACAAAAGATTGCAGCGCTCCCCCTTCCAGTCCCACAATGATACCGGGATTGGTGCAGAATTGTCCGACACCCAAGGTGATGGAATCTGCATACATCTTGGCTATGCCATCGGTATCAGTGGACAGTTTTTCATTGAAAAGAAAAACGGGATTGACGCTGCCCATTTCGGCAAAGACCGGAATCGGTTCTTTGCGTTGGTTGGCCCAATTAAAAAGTGCCATTCCTCCGGAATAAGATCCTGTAAATCCCACTGCCTTCGCATGTTCATTTTTCACCAATGCTTCGCCCACTGCATGTGAAGCTCCGTGAAGATGGATGAATATATCCTCTGGGAGACCAAGAGAATGCAATGCTTTTAAGATAGCCCCTGCCACGAGCTCCGAGGTTTCAGGATGCGCAGGATGTGCTTTTACCACGACCGTGCAACCTGCCGCCAAAGCAGATGCTGTATCTCCACCTGCAGTGGAATACGCATAGGGGAAATTGCTGGATCCAAAAACCACTACCGGACCCATTGGCACCAGCATTTTCCTGATGTCAGGACGCGGGGGTACGCGATCCGGAATCGCAGTAGTGATGCGAGCTTCCAACCAATCGCCTTTTTCACAGGCATCGGCATAGCTATTCAGTTGAAACAGGGTCCTTGCCCGCTCTCCCTTTAATCTTGCTTCAGGAAGATGCGTTTCGCGCATGGTCGTTTGGATCAGTTCTTCTCCCAGCGCTTCAATCTCTTTGGCAATGCTGCGCATCAGGTTTGCCCGGGCAGCGCGAGACAGTTGTGAAAAGGATTTGAAGGCTATGGCAGAGCGTTGCATGGCCTGGGCCACTTCAGCAATGGATGCGTCTTTGTACATGCTTATAATTTTGGTCTGGTGGCGATGCCGTCTCTGATCACTTTCAATACCCTTTCTCTTTCTTCTCCGATCAGGGGCAAACGGGGAGCTCGGACATGCTCTGTTCCAATCCCGGTTTCGACAGCGGCCAGCTTGATGTATTGAACCAATTTGGGATGGATATCAAGTTCCAACAAGGGCATGAACCAACGATAGATGGCAATGGCCTCTTCCATCCTGCCTGCTTTTACCAGGTTGTACATGACCACGGTCTCTTTGGGGAAGGCATCCACCAAACCTGCCACGAGCCCATCTGCTCCAAGCGCCAGTTCTTCAACTGTCAGCGGATCAACGCCACACAGGATGGCAAACCTAGTGCCAAAACGATTGCGCAAACGGGTGATATTGGTAACATCGCGGGTGGATTCCTTGATGGCATTGATGTTGGGCAATGCTGCCAATTCTGCAAACATATCAAGTGTAACATCAATTTTATAGTCAACCGGATTGTTGTAGATCATCACCGGCAGATCTGTTGAGGAAGCAACAGCCTTGAAAAACGCCACTGTTTCCCTGTCATCGGCTTTGTAGCGCATGGGAGGCAATAGCATGAGTCCGTCTGCTCCCCATTCCTTGGCCAGCGCAGCTTGTCGCACCGCTTCTCGTGTGGAGCCTTCCGCAATATTCATGATCACTGGAATTTTTCCAGCCAGTTTGGTTACGGAGAATTTTACCAGCAATTCTTTCTCTTCTATCGTGAGGGTGCTGGCTTCGCCAAGTGAACCTCCAATGATGATGCCATGAATGCCGGCATCCACCTGTGCCTCCAGGTTCTTTTCAAACATCGCAAGGTCAACCTGATCATTGGCATCAAAAGGAGTAAGCAAAGCGGGGAAAACACCTTTCCATTCGAATGAGGACATAATTTTTTGTTTTTTTTCAAACATAACAAAAAAGAGGCAGATCTGGTCTTCTGGAATCAGCGCATGGATTTGAAATCTGCGGCAAGAATGTGATACCTTTAAACCTGATTAATTGACTAAAGCATTGGTAGAACAGGAGCTGATAGCAAGATTGAAAGCAGGGGATGGCATTGCCTTCAAGGAATTCGTGGAAACACGTCAGTCCCTTGTTTACAATACCGTGTTGGGGTTTCTGCAGAATGCAGAGGATGCGGAAGATGTGACCCAGGATGTTTTCATCAAAATATTTGAATCGATCGGACAATTCAAGGGTGAATCTGCGCTTTCCACCTGGGTTTACCGGGTGGCGGTGACCTCGGCATTGGAGTTCATCCGCAGAAAAAAAAGAAAAAAAAGGTTCGGTTTTTTGAGTCCCATTCTGGGAGATGACAATGAATTGACCCTGGATCTGCCGGATTTCAACCACCCAGGGGTGGCCTTGGACAACCGGGAAAAGGCAAACATGTTATTCAATGCAATCAAGCAATTGCCTGAAAATCAACAGATAGCATTTGTGCTCAACAAGGTTGAGGGACTCAGCTATCAGGAGGTTTCAGCGGTGATGAAAACCAGTCTTTCCGCTGTTGAATCGCTGTTGCACCGGGCAAAAACGAATTTGAAAGAAAATCTTAAAAACTTTTATAACTTGGACCAGTAGCGCAATAAACTGGCCCATTTGTCATCCAAACAAATGTAAGCACCATGAACAAGAGCAAATTCAATACAGAAGAGATCCTCAACAGCCTAGACGGAATTGTCAGGGCGGAACCCAAGCCTTTTCTCTTCACCCGTATCCAGGCCAGGATGATGCAGGAAGAAAAACTTCCTGAGTTGGCGGTACTCCGCTTCATCACCAGACCCGTATTTGTGCTGAGCCTTACCCTTCTTTTCATTTCCATCAATGCTTATATCGCCCTCAATGATTTTGAAAATGGAAATGGAGAGGAGGTCTCTCAGCCCATCGCTGCTGAATATGTTCAACCCGATGCGCTTCCTTATGAAATAAATGAAATGCCATGATCAGCAAAGCAAAATACAGATGGATGATCCTGCTGGTAGTGGTATTACTGGTCAGCAATATTGTTTTGGCATTTTTCTTGTTTTCAAAGCACAAGAAACCCGATTACAAGAAAATGGCAGAGGAGAGATCCATGTCTTTCTACAAAGATTTGGGATTGGATTCCACTCAGATCGATAGCTTCAAAATTGCGAAAGATGAATTTATCCAAGGGATGAAACCCTCCTGGGCCCATGTGAAAAAACTCAAAGACAGTCTCTATCACTCACTGCCCCATGATCCAAGCGATAGCCTTGTTATTTCCCTGTTAGATGGTATCGGGTCTCAAAGCAGGGAAAATGAAAGATTGGCCTTCAGCCACTTTCACCGTTTGAGAAATTTTTGTTCTGTAGAGCAACAGGCAAAATTCGACACGTTGCTGCCAAAATTCCTGAACAAGAGTCGCAACAGACGTTGATTATTTTTTTACCCTTTTGATGGCTTCCTCCACCAAAGGCTCCAACACCATGTAGCCTTCTTTAGTGGGATGCACCTCGTCACTGGCATATGCTTTTTTCATGCCATTTCTTTCATCGACTACCGCGCTGTAGAGATCCAGGTAATAAAAGCCTTCCGCATCCGCAAATTCCTTGATACCCTTGTTGAGTGAAATAACTTTTGGCGCGGGTTCCAGACCGGGCCTCCAGGGGAAATCAAAAGCTGGCAAGACAGAACAGAGGATTACTTTGATTCGATGGGCTCTTGCGAGCTGGGCGATGGCTTTGATGTTGTCAAGGGTATGGTGTTCGCTATAGGGGCCGGTATTCTGTGCGATATCATTGATGCCAGCTTTCAGCACCAATACATCCGGATTCAAGGCCAATACATCATCATACATGCGCAGCAACATCTGCGGCGTTGTTTGTCCGCTTATCCCACGATCATAATAGGGCTTTCCGGCAAAGAATTCGGGCCTCATGCGCAACCATCCTTCGAAGATGGAATTGCCCAGGAATACAACCCTTCTCTCTCCTTTTTCTTTGGCAGGCAGCTTGCTGTTTTGCTCTTCGTATTTCTTGAAGTTGGTCCAATCCAACCAGCTGTCATTTATTTTTTTCTGTGACATGGCTTGCGTCGTAAGGAGCAAGAAAAAGAATGTGAGTTTTTTCATCAGGAAGAAGTTAAAAAATCAAAGATGGGAATTGGAGATGAATCAACCGTATAATTCAAAATGGATAGACTTCTTGTCTACACCCAAATCCTGTATGCGTTTTCTTGCATCCATGATCATGTCTTTCCACCCGCAAAGATAAAAATGGGGCGCCTCTCTTTTCTCTCGCATCAATTGCTCATAGACGGCATGTACATAACCGGAAGCGTGGCCTTCATGGACCCCCTCTTCTCTTGAGAAAACAGGGATATAGTGAAAACCGGGAAATTTTTCTTTGAGGTCGGACATCTCATCCAAGTAAATGGCATCCGTATATTTTCTGGTGCCATAGATGAGAAAGATTTCCTTGTGCGGAATATTATGCCGGTGGATATGCTGCACCATTGAACGGAAGGGAGCAAGCCCTGTACCCGTGCAGATCATGAAGATATCTGTGGTGATCGGATCGGTAAGTGTGAAATGGCCTTGTGCACCGCGCAGTGGGAACTCAGTACCCACATTTGCAGTATCAAAAAGATAGCCGGTCCCCAGTCCCCCTTCCATCCTCACGATCACCAGCTCAAAAATATTGCTGTCATCGGGAGCAGAGGCTATGGAATAACTGCGCCATCTTTTGTTGGGTTGGTCATGGATGGGAAGATCGAGTGTTACGAATTGTCCAGGTTCGAATTCAAATCTTGTCAATTCGGGGATCTGTATCCAGAATCGTTTGGTGGTGGCGGTTTCATCTTCGATTCTGATGATCTTTCCTGTCCGCCAGGGTTGTGCTGCCATAATAGGTTGAAGGGGTTGGTTGTTAGGAATGCGTTTCTTCTTCTTGCTCTTTGATCATCACCATGAAAATGCCGAATACCAGCATCCCCAAGCCAGAATAAAGGTTAATGGGTTTTTTGAGGGAATCCCCCAAGAGGTACCCTACCAGCAGGATGATGGCAACCAGGATAAAGAACAATCCTATCACGAAACTCAGTTGATTCAGTTTTTTTAGCATATGATCCATTTAAAAGAAAATGAAATTGAGCAGAATGGTGATGATCAACAAAATGATGCTGAGGGGGCCAACCCTGAGGTACCATTTTTTCTCAGTGGCATAGACCTTCTCTGTGAGAGAATAGACGAGACCCCTGAGTTCATCATCGGACTTGGGTTTGGTAAGCAGGCTCACCAGTATGGTGATGACAAAGTTGGCAAGCCAGGAGAAGGATGCAACGATGAAGGCCTGCCCCATGCCGCTGCTGATGGGGAACATAGGAGCAATCCATCCCCCCTTCCCTTCTGCAAGTGTCAGACCGTGCGTGATGGCTGCCGCAATCGTGCCGCCGAGCAATCCCCAGAAAGCGCCTTCACTGCTGGTTCTCTTCCAGAACATGCCCAGCATGAAGGTGGCGAAAAGCGGACCATTCACGAAGCTGAAAACAAGTTGAAGAAAATCATTGATGTTGTTGAAGCTGGCTGCGATATAGGCAGTGCCGATCGAAAAGAGAATACCAAAAAGGGTGATCATCTTTCCGACGTTGAGATAGTGTTTGTCTGATTTGTTTTTAACGAAATAGGACTGATAGATATCATAGGTAAACACAGAATTAAAAGCTGTCACATTGCCTGCCATGCCACTCATGAAGGAAGCGATCAGGGCCGTAATGCCAACACCCAGCAAACCAGTAGGATAGTAATGCGAAATCAAAGAGGGCAACGTCATGGTATAATCAATCTCCCCATTGGCTCCCGTGGGAATGGCATATCCTTTGGAAGCCAGTGCCGGTTGCATCAGGGCTATGGCCACCACGCCGGGAAGAACAACAATGATGGGCATCAGCAGTTTGGGAATGGCCGCAATGATGGGCGTGCGCTGTGCAGCACTCATGTTCTTGGCGATCATGGCCCTTTGTACCACCAGGAAGTCTGTGCACCAGTATCCGAATGACATCACAAAACCCAATCCGAAGATGAGCGACATGAAATTGATGCCCATCTTGTTGTGCTCAGCCGTATCCATGTATTTCCAGGCATGGGTCATTTGCGGTTCGAGATTGGCCTTGAGACCTTCCCACCCCCCAGCATCCTGCAATGCCACAATGATGAGAGGCGACAATCCCAAAACGATCAGAAAGAACTGCAATACCTCATTGTAAACCGCACTGGTGAGTCCGCCCATGAAGGTATATACCATCACAATCCCGGCAGCGGCCCAGATGCAGAGATCAAAATTCCATCCGAGGATGACCTCCAAAAGCTTGGCAAGAGCATACAATGATATACCGGAGGAAAAAACAGTCATTACCGCAAAGGTCAGCGCATTCAATGCCCTGGTCTTTTCATCAAAGCGAAGCTTAAGGTATTCCGGAACACTTCTGGCCTTGCTGCCATAATAAAAGGGCATCATGAAAACACCCAGAAAAACCATGGCGAAGATGGCACCCACCCAATAGAAATGGACGGTCATGATGCCGTATTTGGCGCCGGATGCCACCATTCCCAATACTTCCTGTGCTCCCAGGTTGGCGGAAATGAAAGCCAGACTCGTGATCCAGAGGGGTATGCTGCGGTTGCTGTTGAGAAAATCATTGCTGGATTTGATCCTTTTTTTGATGATAAATCCTACTGCAATCACAAATACGAAGTACAGGAAAATGATGAGATAGTCCGCAAAATGAAGTCTCATGGCAATCGTTGGTTGGGTTAAACAAACTTAATTTAAGGAATAATTCAACACCATCCGGATATTGTCGAAAATATGAGGGTTAGATGACGGTATTTTCATTGATATTTTTTTAATTTTATCCCAATACTTAAATAAAGAAAATATGTCAAACCAAGAATTCAGTCCCAAAGAGATCAATCCACTGGGAAGTTTAGACGAATGGGAAGACGACCTGCTGGAGCGCTATCCTGATCCAGAAAAAATCGCAAGTGCCAAATCGACTGAAGCCTATAGGAACTACGAGGAACCTGCAAGGGATACCGTTCGTGAATTCTATCGCTTGAACCATACTTATCAGACTTATGATTTTGTAATGGAGAAGAGAAGGCAATACCTCTCTTTTGACAAGAAGGAAATGCCTATCTGGGATGCCTTTGATTTTCTAAATGAGTTGGTGGACGATTCCGATCCTGATACTGATCTTGACCAGTTTCAACATTTGCTGCAAACATCAGAAGCCATCCGCAACGATGGTCACCCTGACTGGATGGTGCTCGTGGGTTTGATGCATGACATGGGCAAGGTGCTCTGTCTTTTTGGTGAACCTCAATGGGCCGTGGTGGGAGATACCTTCCCAGTGGGTTGTGCTTATTCTGACAAAATCATTTATTCAGAATTCTTCCAAGAGAATCCTGATTACAACAATCCCAACTACAATACGAAATACGGCGTCTATCAACCCAATTGCGGTCTTCGCAATGTGCACATGAGCTGGGGACACGATGAATATATCTATCAGATGATGAAAGACCATCTGCCCGAAGAAGGATTGTACATGCTTCGTTACCACTCTTTCTATGCATGGCACCGCGAAGGAGCCTATGATCATTTGTTGGACGACCATGACAGGAAGATGTTGAAATGGGTAAAATTGTTCAATCCGTATGACCTCTATTCAAAATGCCCTACCCCTCCGGATTGGAAAGTGTTGAAACCTTATTACACAGCACTGATTGAAAAATATCTTCCAAGGACGCTGAAGTTTTAAGAAACGGAAGATATCTCCAAGGAAATATGGTTTTGAAAAGCAGCAGGATCTCACTGCTGCTTTTTTTATGTACAACTCCTGTCAGCCCCAATGCTCTTGTATTTTTTTCTTGAGGAAGGCTACACTTCTGTGCAACTGATCCATTCCTTCTACTCCATCTTCAATGCTGATCCATCCGTTAAAACCCACGCGTTTCAATTCTGAAAAGATCGCATCATAATCATTGAGTCCTTTGCCAATCTCTCCATGGCTAAGGCGTTTGGCATACCCTACGGCACCCCCTTCTTCATTCCGAAGATCTTCAATGGTACCATACTTTAAATATCGATCGCTGGCATGCATGGTCACCACCCGGTGGGAGATTTTATAGAGCAATGCAAGTGGATCCTCCCCTGCGAGGAAGGTATTGCTCGGATCGTAGTTGACACCAAAATGAGGATGGTCGATGCTGTTGACCAGCTGACAAAACAGGTCCATCTTCTGTGCGAATTCCGGGTAGGTCCAGAAATCATCTTTGTAATGGTTTTCCAGGATCAGGGTGATGCCTCTTTCCGCAGCATACGGTAAACATTCCATGATGGAGTCAGCTGCCAGCTTTACCCCATCGTCATTGGAAAGCTCGGGCCTTTTTTGCCCCGATAACACCCTGCAATAGGACCCACCCAATGCATGGGTCATGTCAATCCACCTTTTTTGTTTTTGGATTTCTATATCCCGAAAGGATTTATCAGGATGTGTAAAATCCGGTGAGCAACACATCATGGGAATGACCATGCCTTTGTTTTCGGTCAGTTTTCTGAACAGAGACCAGTTGTTTTCATCTTCCATCTCCAAGAAACCGGCATACCATTCGAGCCCCTGAATATGCAGGCCAGATGCCAGTTCTATCCATTCTGAAACTTTCATGGTTCCATCTTTGCAAAGCGCCTGCATGAAGGCTTTGGGAAATGCGGCCAGTTGCGGCATGTTATTTTTTTGAGGGAATGGTGGAATTGTCTTTCGGTGGATTGCGTCCGATAAAAGGATGTTGTTCGAGATCGACCACTTGTCCGCTGATAGGACCGGATTCATCAGCCAACCAATAGATGGCAGCTGCTGCTATTTCTTCCGGCCATAGAATTCGACCGGCAGGTGCATAGACCCTTGGCAGGTCCTTGTACCAGTCTTCCGCCAGTCCATGTTTCTTTTTTCTTTCCCTCTCCGTTTCCGTAAGCACCCAACCAGGATTGATTTGGTTGACACGCACACCGTTTTCTCTGTGCAAACTGTCCCCTAGGTTTCGTGTGAGTGTCATCAGTGCGCCTTTTGAGACACTGTAGGCCAGGAGATTGGGCTCGCCACTGTAGGCATTGACGGAGCCTATGTTCAGCACTGCCCCCCTGTTTTTCTCCAGAGCAGGCAAAGCTGCTTTGATCAGCATCAGGGGCGCAATGGTATTGACACCGAAAATTTTTTCCATGAACGCAACATCAGTGGTTTGGATGTTGGAGGAAGCAACGATGGCTGCATTGTTCACGATGGCATCAAGCCTTCCAAATTTTGTATGCGCCAGGTCTACCAATTGTTGCGGGATTGCTGGATCGGATAGGTCTCCGATCCACGAAGCTGCCTGCTCATCGCCTAATTCCTTGACAACATCGTTGGCCCAGTCAGATTCAAGTCCGTGTACAATCACTTTTGCTCCTTCCTGCACACAGCGTTTGGCAATGGCCTTGCCGATGCCCGTTGTGCTTCCCGTAACGATGATGACTTTGTTTTGCAATCGCATATCAAAAAGGTTTCAGTACACTTTTGACCACTTCACCATGGTGCATTTTCTCAAAGGCTTCGTGCCAATCATCGAGGGTCCATACACCACCAATGATGGGTTGCACATTCAGCATGCCGGAAGCCATCAGGGCCAATACCCTTTCCCAGATGGGCCAGTTGTGGCTGAAGCTTCCCTGGAGGGTCACATTTTTTTGGACCAGAGGATCCAGGGAGAAGTTCAGCGGTTGCGGACCCCATCCTACTTTCGATATCAACCCCTTGGGCCTCACCCATTGAAGTGCCAGCTTCAGCGTCATGCTGGTACCGGCCGCGTCGATGACCACATCGGCACCCATGCCGTCTCTTTCTTTCGCCCATTCCGTTGCATCCCCGGTGATGGGAGTACAACCGTATTGTGCAGCAATCTCTAAACGGTGTTGATCGGCTTCCAATCCCACGATCGCCACTTCTGCACCGCAGAGTCGCGCCATGGCAGCACAGAGAATGCCGATGGTACCAGGGCCCAGCACAATCACACGATCTCCCGGTTTGATACGGGCATTTTCTACAACAGCATTGAAGGCCACACAACAGGGTTCCGTCAGACAGGCCTGTTCAAAAGGAAGTTGATCAGGAACCTTGTGCAGGCATCGTGCAGGCACTTTTACGAATTCCGTCATGGCACCGTTTACGCCATATCCAAAACCTTTTCTGGTGGGATCCAGGTTGTATAGTCCGGCGCGGGACATGGGATTGTTTGGATCGATGATGGCAGCTGTTTCGCTGACCACTCGATCACCCTCTTTCCAACCCACAACCCTGTTGCCAAGGGCCGCGATATGGCCACCAAATTCATGTCCCAATACCACCGGATAATTCACGGGCCAGCTATGGTCTGCGGTCCACTGGTGAAGGTCACTCCCGCAGACGCCCACATTGGCAACTTTCAACAACACATCTTCTTCTCCGATCTCAGGGATGGGCAGTGTCCGAAGCTCAACAGATCCTTTCTCCGGCGCAAAATTGACTACAGCTTTCATTTCGTTCATGGTCTATGCTTTGGTGATATCTCTGTAGGCATGAATTTTCTCACATATCAATCGCAAGGATGATTCAAGGTCACCCTCAGCAGTTTTGAAGGCATCAGCATCGATGGTAAGCGGTGCCCCCAACACTACCAAGGGTGCACCGTATGCAGGACATTGAATGGCTTGTTCCAATGATAGCCCGCCCACTGCCTGCACGGGAATGTTGACGGCATTTACCACCTCACGCAGTTGATCCAATGGACTCGGCATGCGTTCACCGCGCGCAGCAATACCGCGGCGTTCATCATATCCAATATGGTGAATGACATAATCGCATCCCAGGTCTTCCAGCCATTTGGCGCCGGCAACCATATCAGGACAAATCATGTTATCCCCCATCACCTCAACCCCATGGTCTTTGCCGGCCTTGACAACACAACGAATGGTTTCTTCATGTGCCCGGGCCATCACAACCACATGAGTGGCACCTGCCTTTGCCATCATCTCCGCTTCGAGATAACCACCATCCATTGTTTTGAGATCGGCAACAATCGGAATATTGGGAAAAGCCTCCCTTAGTTTTCTCACGCCGTGTAACCCTTCTGCAAGGATCAATGGTGTTCCGGCTTCCAACCAGTCAACACCCGCGCGAAGGGCCATGGCGGCTGTTTCCAATGCTTCATCAATATTGGTAAGATCCAGCGATATTTGGACAATGGGTTTCATGGCAAGTGATTGAGAATCGTTACTTTCATCTAATATATTCAAAAATCAGGGAAGAAAAATGAACGAGGCAGAGAGAAAGAAAACCAGGTTTTCACTGACGGTATACTTTTTGATCATTGGCATCTGTTTTGGGAGTTGGGCCAGCAGGATCCCGGATATCAAAGAGCATTTGTCTTTGTCAGAAGGAATGCTCGGTTCTTTGTTGCTGATGTTACCCTTGGGACAAATGACGATGATGCCCTTCAGTGGCAGGATAGCCGCAAGGTTTGGCAGCAGACAGGTCTTGAGGATCGCTTTGATGGGCTATGTGAGCATGCTGATCTTGATCGGACACGCAGCGGCTCCCTGGCAATTGGCATTGGCCTTGTATGGTTTTGGGCTCTGTGGCAACATGGGCAATATTTCAGTAAACACCCAGGGGGTGATGCTGGAGAAATTGTATGGCAGGTCTATTTTCTCTGCCTTTCATGGGGTATGGAGTGTTGGAGGTTTTTGCGGGGCCTCCATTGGTTTATTGATGATGAAATTTGACATAGCACCGGCTTATCATTTTATAGGCATCGCGGTTTTCATTGCACTGAACAATCTTTATTTTCAAAAGGATCTTCTTCCCAATCCCGCTTCACAACCCGATCTTCCCAAGTGGCGGATCCGAAAACCCAAGGGAATTCTTTTGCAATTGGGAATTATGTGCTTTTGCACCATGAGCGTGGAGGGTTGTATGTTCGACTGGGCCGGTGTGTATTTCAAGGAAGTGATCCAGGCCCCGGAACAATTGGTTTCTTTGGGCTATGCGCTATTCATGATCAGCATGGCCACTGGCAGGTTTTTGGGAGATCGATTGGCAGAGCAGTTTGGCAGAAAGAGAATGGTGATCACATCAGGCATCATGATTTTCACAGGTTTGATGGTGATGGTCGTTTTCCCTATGGTATGGATTTCAGCATTGGGTTGCGTGATCACCGGTTTGGGTGTGAGTTCAATTGTTCCCTTGTTGTACGGCTCAGCGGGTAAACTGAAACTGATCCCTAGCAGCGTGGCGATTGCCAGTGTGGCGGGTATAGGTTATTTTGGATTTCTGATGGGACCTCCTATGATTGGATTTATTGCGGAAGCAACTGGCTTGAGGGTTTCTTTGGCAATCATTTCTTTAGGGGGATTGCTGATCGTTTGGTTAGTAAGGAGGGTCAGTATCATTTCATAGTAATTCAACAAGATTTTGGATGGAATAGCGTTAATCTCTATTTTTGCAACCCATTTGAAGGCGAGGTAGCTCAGGTGGTTAGAGCGTCGGATTCATAACCCGAAGGTCTCGGGTTCAACTCCCGATCTCGCTACATGAAATCAAGGACTTACGTTAAATCGTAGGTCCTTTTCTGTTTCTGCTTGAGTTTTGCAAGAGGTTTTTGAAAATATTTTTTCATCCCTATTCAATTAAACTGGTTGATGGATATTGCTCGATTTACATGCGCCAACTGACAATAAACCACTCATTATGCCCCCAATAATATTTGAATTTCTTTTACAAAATACAGATAGATATTATGCAAATAAAAGCAAATCAAAAGATTACGTAATTCATTGGCATCTCAATTTTATTTTATTTTCTTAATTATGATAAATGTAATATCATCTGGGTTTTGACCTCCACCTAACCAGTTATCCGTTTCCGTAATAAAAGAATTTTTTATTTCATCTGCAGTTTTAGAACCCACTGATGCTAAATGTTGGGCAACCCTGAAATAATCATATAATTCATTTTTTGAATTCGGGGCTTCTGGGAGCCCATCGGTTAACTGCATTAAAACATCGCCAGGTTCAAAACTTTTTTCAATTAAATCAAAAGATTCATTTTTGAATCCCCCCAAGGGCAAACTAGATTGGTTGATTTCCTCAACTTCACCAGATTTTGCTTTGTATAAATAAATGGGCGGCATTGCTGCAGAAGAGATAAGAATTTTTGTTGAAGCTATTTCAACAATATTTAAACTCATTCGCAAAGTACCTAATTCAATTTTTCTGACCACTTCATTTAATTTTTTTAAAATAAAATGAGTGGCATCTTCGTTGATGCTAAATAAACTTGTTTTAGTCACTGAAACCATCATGCCAGAGGCAACTCCATGTCCGGTTGCATCACCGCAAATTGACAAAATGGTGTTATTGGGTTTTACCATAAAGTCGTAGTAATCACCCCCAACTTCTGTAGATGTTCTGGTGTAGGCTACAATTTCCAAATCCTCCCTTTTAGGAATTTTTTTAGGTAAAAATCCTATTTGTAATTTTTTTGCAGCCTCCAATTCTTGAGCCTTTCTCTCTTCCTCAATTTTGGCATATTTTCTTTTTTGTATATTTTTTTGAACCAATAAAAATATAACGATTAGAACAATAAATAAAATTGAAATAAATACAATTATTATTCTGGTTTTTTCCTTTTGCTCATCAAGTAAATCATTTTTCTGCTGTTCGGAAATTGCGAAATTTTGTGCTTCGTATAATTTATTTGTATTGTATAAACTATCCTTTAATTCATTTGCTTTTTCTAAAAATATAAATGCTTTATCGTTTTGGTTTTTAATTTTATAGCCTTTGTATAACAGGTTGTAGGTTTTTAATACGCCCAGTGTAAAATCATAATTTTTATCAAGTTCAAGAACAGTGTTGGCGAATTTGATTGCCGAATCAATTTTATTCTGTTGCAAGTAAGCCTCTGCAATGCCAAAATTGGATTCCATTACACCTTTATACCTTCCATTATACAATTGTAGATTCATGCCATTGTTATAAGATTCAATGGCATTGTCAAAATCTTTTAGTTTAACAAATAAATTGCCTTCAAACACATACGGAATTCCCCATTGTTTTAAAAAAGGTAGTTTTTTGTTAATTTTTTGACCGTATAAAAAATATTTTTTGGCTTTTTCAATGTCATTGATCAAAAGGTAGATATCTCCCAGTAGTACAACTCTTTGTCTTGTGTCATTTGTTAGTTCTCTATTTTTTGAAGAAGTTAAGGAAGTAACTTCGGAATCAATTTTATTTAAATATTCTAAACATTTTTCTTTATTACCAAGATGCGCATAAACATAAGATATCAAATAATAAACATCGTTATACGGACTTTTGTAACCCCATACTGAATTTGAATTGAGTTCGGTGCTTAGGTTTTGATCTAGGTTTGATTTTCTGAAATTTAGAGCATAAAATGCATGATACAATGCAGATATATAATTACCGGTATATATGTTTTCTATATTCGAATAAATCAAATATAATTTTTCGTATACCTGACTTGAATTAATTTCTTTTGCTAAAAGCTCTGCTTTATTAATTAAAATTATGGCTGAGTCAGATTTACTATAGGCTAAATTGATAGCAGTATTTAAATAAATATTTACTTTTTCTTTTTTGTCATTACTTTTTGAGATTTTAAACAGAGAATCCTTGACATTTATAGAAACCATAAATGAATTAGAAGCACTTTGCGCAGCAATATATTTAAAGGGTATAAAATATAGGTAAACAAATAATAAATATATACAGAGCCTATTTTTTTCAATTTTCATGTATTAATATTTTTGTATACCTGAAGTTATCAAAACTTAATCTAATTACCGGATCAAGGCCAAATACAGTTGTTGCAGCGCCAAAACGATCACTTTACTAAATGATTGTCAATTGTTTACTTGCGGCTTACTGAAAAAATTATTGGTAGGCAGCAATTTGAAAGTCCGTAAAGGTCCCACTGCGACCTTTTTCAATTTATACCACTTTTCGGGTAGTCTGGGAAATAACGAAAATCATTCAAGAGTATTACCTTCATCATGTGAAGTATCTCTGTAATCGGGAAACTTTACAACGTTAAAGCTCTGGTCGATTGTGGCAACATTTTTCAACCACTAAAACAATGACCATGACAAAAATCACCTCCTACTGCCAGACTTGCACCGTCAAGAACTGCATCATGTTGAAATCTTTCAACGCTGAAGAACAGAACCAGTACAAATCGTACAAGCACCACTATGAGTTCAAAAAAGGGGAACTGATCTTTCGCGAGGGGGATGAGATCAACGGCATGTACTTCATCCAAAGTGGTGTGATCAAGCTGGAAATGAATGCTGATTCAGGAAGGCCCTTCATTCTTCGGCTTATCGGTCCGGGTCAGACCATGGGGCATCGCTTCCTCACTTATACCGGACTTCAGCCCTATACAGCAACTGCAGTAGAGGATACAAGGGTTTGTTTTATTGAGCTTGGCTTTTTCCGCAACCTGGTCCAGAAAAATGAATTGCTCCAGGAAGAGATCCGGAAGATCTTTTTGAAAGAGATAAGGTCAACTGAGGTAAAATTGCTGCAGATCGCCCAACAGACCGTGAGGGAAAAGGTTGCCGGCATCATTGTTCATCTGGCAGAAACCTATAATTACAAGCAAACCGGCATGGGCATTAAAGTGCACATCGACCGCCAGGAGATGGCTGATCTGGCCGGAACCACAAAGGAACAGGTATCCAGGGTGCTGGCAGATTTCGACCAGGAGCAACTGATCCGATTCAGGGCCAAACATTTCAAATACATTGCGATGGACAAACTCAGGCAGATCGCAGAGCGCCAGACCGAACCAGCTCGCGAATCGGTGAAAGAAGAGGCATAAAAAGCATATTCATCATTGCTGAATTGGCTTTCGCTTTGTACCTTTGCGGCGTAAAAAACAAATTATGGCAGCAAAGATTAAAGTACACAATCCCGTAGTGGAACTGGATGGAGACGAGATGACAAGAATCATCTGGAAGTTCATCAAAGACAAGCTGATTCTCCCTTACCTTGAACTTGATATCAAGTATTACGACCTTGGAGTGGAGTACCGCGATGAAACCAATGATCAGGTTACCATCGATGCTGCCAATGCCATCAAGCAATATGGAGTTGGTATCAAATGTGCTACCATAACCCCCGACGAAGCCCGTGTAAAGGAGTTCAACCTGAAGCAAATGTGGAAGAGTCCCAATGGCACCATCCGCAACATCCTTGATGGAACCGTTTTCCGTGAGCCCATCGTTATCAAGAATATTCCCCGTCTGGTGACCAACTGGGATTCACCCATCATTGTGGGCCGACATGCTTTTGGCGATCAATACCGTGCCACTGATTTTGTGGTGCCAGGCAAAGGCAAGCTCACCGTAAAGTTTGAAGGCGAAGACGGAAAGATCATTGAGCATGAAGTATTCAATTTCAAGGGCGCCGGAGTTGCCATGAGCATGTACAACACCGATGAGAGCATCATGGGATTTGCCAGGAGCTGTTTCAACATGGCCCTGCAAAAAGGATGGCCTTTGTACATGAGCACCAAGAACACCATCTTGAAGAAATACGATGGTCGTTTCAAAGATATTTTTGAAGAGATTTATCAAAACGAATTCAAAGCCGCTTTTGAAGCTGCCGGTATCACCTATGAGCATCGCCTGATTGATGACATGGTGGCCAGTGCCCTTAAATGGAACGGCAAGTTTGTATGGGCTTGTAAGAACTACGATGGTGATGTTCAGAGCGATACCGTTGCACAGGGATTTGGTTCTCTCGGACTCATGACTTCCGTATTGGTAACGCCTGATGGCAAGACCATGGAGTCTGAAGCGGCACACGGAACGGTTACCCGTCACTATCGCGATCACCAGAAAGGCAAGCCTACCAGCACCAACCCAATCGCTTCCATCTTTGCATGGACCAGGGGATTGGCTTTCCGCGGCAAGTTGGACAACAACCAGGCGCTGATTGATTTTGCCAATGCACTGGAAGCAGTTTGTATTGAAACCGTAGAAGAAGGTAAGATGACCAAGGATCTTGCAGTTTGTATCCATGGCAACAAGGTGAACCACGGTGAACACTATTTGTACACTGAGGAGTTCCTGGATGCTATTGATGCGAATCTCAAGAAGAAAATGGCTATCTAATCAAGGATTTTCTTCCACAATAGCTGGGCCGACTCCTTGTTGAATCCTGCAAACCTTCCGCGTTGCACCACGATATCATTGTCTGCTGGATGTGAGAGGTAGTAATGAAAAGTAAATCCACTCTTGGGGTTTTGCCATCCATTGATTTGTCCAAAACGAAGATCATTGAATACCAGGGTATCCTGGTGTTTTTCAACAGTATAATATCCTTGTGAGAACTGTTTCAGCTCCATCACCTCACGGTGATCATGGACAGGCTGAAGCAGTTTTTCGTTTTTGGGGAAGTATTGGGTGGGAATAAAATTATCCTTGCTCAGGATAGACTTGTATCCCACATGGTAGCCACTGGTATCTTCGATGACCACGAACCATAGGAAGTTGTTCAACAATGTAGGTGTTGTGATATAGCGAAGAAAGATTTGATCTGTTTCTGCCAGGGTCTCCTTGACGGCATACTCGATCTTGTATTTGTTGTAAACAGCAAATACCCAATAGAGAGAGGAAGCAATGATGCCTGCCCTTGCCCAACGAAGCCGGTGGCGGTGATCTGTTCTCAGAAAGAGTAAAAAAACAAAGGCAATAAAAGGGAAGATGCTGAACAAGGGATCTGCCACGTAGAGTACATTAAAGGCTATTCGCTTGTCGGAGAAGGGTTCGAACCAGCCAATCCCATAGTTGTTCATGGCATCAAGGAAAAGATGACAGAGAATCTCGATCAGAAAAAACCAATACCATCTTCTCATGCTGATGGGTTCTGCCTTGTGCCATCTGGCTGCAATCAATGCGAGGAAAAAAGCAATGAAGATGGCAAACAAGAATGAGTGCGTGATGCCACGATGGGCCAGCAGTTCAGTGGAAACAGGCATCCACATGCCGGCGATGAAATCGATGTCCGGCACACTCTGCGCCAGTGCTCCCCAGAGCATGGCTTTTCTGCCAGCATTCTTATCCAAGAGTACTTCACCGATGCAGGCACCAAGAACGATATGGGTCAGGGAGTCCATGATTTAATTTAATACTCAAATCTAAAGAAAAACAAGTCCCCTATTCAAAGAAGACTTGTGCTGCTCATCTGAAGGTTATTGAATGATCAATTGATAGGATTGCTGTTTCCCGATGGTATAATTCCTTAGTATGATGGTATAGATACCCTTGGGTAATCCTGAAACTTGTGTCTCTCCGGACACATTTTCCAATTGTCTTACGATCCTTCCAGAAGGATCCAAGAGTTGAATGCCTATCTTCCCTTGCATTGCTGTCTTCAGGATCACTTTCCCAGAACTTGGATTAGGGTAGTATACCAGATCATTGACAAAAGATCCTGTATGTATGTGCCGAATAGGACTAAGTGAAGTTTTGCCATCAAAATCAATTTGACGAAGTCTGTAGAAATAGACTTTTCCCGGATCAATATTATTGTCTTCAAATTGATACTTGAGTAAAGTCTGGCTAAAACCATTTTTGGCTTTAGTTCCTTCAAATGCAATTGGTCTGAATTCACCTTCCCCATTGAGTGAACGCTGGATTTCAAACCCCCTATTGTTGGTTTCTGTTTGCGTACTCCATTCAAGCAATACCTTTTCTTTTTCAAAACGCAAATTAAATTCTCCCAATATAATAGGCAGGGCAAGGTCGCTGGCAAAACTGATTTGTTCCGTCGTGGAAAAAGTACAAGTTGTGCCAGCCGTCATGCTAACATAATTTGTTTTGATGATCACAGGATAGAACAACTGTGCCGTTGGGGATTCTGGCGTAAGCGAAAAATTTATTTTATAATAATTTTCTATGCCATCGGTGAATAGCGGCAGTTTCGCAGCATCTCCCGGAACAATATCCTGAAGTCCATTGACGATTGGTTCACCGGGGTCAATGATTCCATCCTTATCGGTATCCTGATAAAGAGAAAACCTGATATCGCCAATCGTTGCATCCAATAAGTACCGGAAACTGATGTAGCATTCAAAATTCGAAGACATCGGTTTAGGGTTTACAACAAGGTTAACATAAGAAAGGGATTCTTTGGGAATTTCCACAGGAGAATAATAATTCCGTTCCACAATATTGGAAAGTACCCTTGTACCCGTCTGCTTGTAATAAAAACTAAAGGCATCCCAGGTTGGAACGGCATTGATCAACTGACCTGACCATGGCGTGGGGTTATCTTTAAACCATGTTGGTATACAATTGACGAGTTTAAGATTATAAGATAGACTACCCGGATCGGCAATAACATGTTTGGCTTTTGATACCAATATTCCATTAAAGCTGAAATTTATACCTGCATAATTGAACGAAGGAAGTGCATTGAGTGACGTTGTAATAAGCGCATGCTTGGTAGTCTGGCTTCCACCTTCCTTGACATGGGTGACAAAGTCAATGAGAGTAGTGGAAGTTGCGGTTGGGCTTGTTCGCTTGAATAGAAAAACACCCATCTCGGCCTGGGAGTCGCTAAAATAATCTTCCGGCGGATCAGCAACAGGTGCGCTAAATGAAGTCTGCGCCGTGGTTTTGGTAAATTTCCAGACAGAAGAAACTGCGCTGAAATTGGTATATACATAATCCTTGCTACCGATTTTATCGCCTGCATATTTGGAGTAGACTACATAAGAATTGGTACCTGTGAAAGGACTAACATCACTATTG
>JACCDP010906019.1_pt1 | contig 36814 bp, 33 predicted proteins | sample 7445841 | NCBI WGS metagenome assembly JACCDP01 (sample SAMN15323441, study PRJNA562643) | freshwater metagenome | isolation source: river surface water | place: USA:Blue River Watershed | collected 2017-08-17 | reverse complement strand
CGGAATGTTGCATGAACGCCCAAAGATAATCAGCATGATAGTATCGTGGATATCTATGGTCGTAGGTGTGTTGATATGACCAGTGTCATGGAGCGCTGAGGGCATGTGCTCGTACACATCCATACCGTGGCACGCTCACACAATCCGGCCAAATTGTCGCGCAAAGACATCGAGTTTCATCACAATGATGGTCGGGCGCCCATGGGGACACGTGCGTGGCCCCGCGCAGGCGGTCAGCTGAGTGAGGAGCGCCTGTTGTTCGGCCAGTGAAAGCGATTGCCCCGCCCGAATCGATGTATGGCAGGCTAGCGTGATGAGCATCTTTTCGTGCCAATTGGGTGGGAGTGAGCCACCAGCACCGTTGAGGGCATCAGCAATTTGGAGCAATGCGGCCTCGAGCCGATTGGGACTGACAGTTGCGGGAATCGCCCGAATGCTGAGATGGTCGTCATGCACATCAATGCGGAAGCCCCACGACGCCAGCATATCCACGGAATCAGCCAGAAGTGCATGTGTGGCTGGGGCCACATGCACCTGTTGTGGGATCAGCATCGGTTGCATTTCGATTTTGCCGTTGGCGTGTTGCGCCATCAGTCGTTCGTAGTTGATGCGCTCATGAGCGGCATGCTGGTCGATAATATAAAACTCTTGATCGGGGCCTTCGGCCATGATATAAAGCCCTGCCAACTGCCCAATGATGCGCAATTCGGGGAGTGGTCCACTCTGGCTGGCACGCTGTTGTGCCACCAGCCCAGCCATGGCTGTGCCTGCTGCCTGTGCATCGGGATTTGCCAGTGGGGCAGGGCGCGGTGTAGCGTCGAAACGGGATTGCTGGGGTGCCGGTGCGGGTGCTTCTGGAAAGAGCGGTCGTTCACGCTGCGGTGTCCGTGGTGCTTGCGGTCGGTCGAGGTCGCGCAAGTATTCAATACGCGTTTCACTGCTGGTATGTGATGCGGGTGGTGTGCCCGTTGCCGGCGGCTTGGGAGGGGTGACGCCCCAGTCTTGGATGGCGGGAATCTGTTGCAATATGTGGCGCATCGCACTCGCCAAATTGTCACGCACGTAGTCGGGGTCGCGGAACTTGACTTCACTTTTGGTGGGGTGCACGTTGACATCTACGGCTGCGGGATCCACGGTGATTGCGACCACCACATACGGGAAGCGCCCTTTCATCAGCAATGTGTGATATGCCTCATCAAAAATAGCTGCCAGTTGACCTCGTGGCGCAATGGCGCGCCCGTTGACACTGATGTGCATGGCCTCACGGCTGTTGCGACTGATCGTTGGATCCGAAATGAGCCCGTTGATGGCAATCTGAAAGAGTCCCTCACCTCGGGCAAAGTCAATGGGTACGAGGTGTGAGACCACATCGGTGCCATAGACGGCGAGCATCACGTCTTTGATGTTGCCAGTCCCGCTACTTGCTAGGCGCGGCTTGCCGTCGACGGCAAGTGTAAAGCGGATGTGCGGGTATGCCAAAGCGTAATGCGTCATAACCGCACTAATGGCGGCTGTTTCTGCGCCTGGTGAGCGCAAGAATTCACGGCGCACCGGCAGATTGTAGAACAAATTGCGAATCAGGAATGTTGTCCCAACAGGTGCCCCCACAAAACGGGTGTCTTGGATTTCGCTGCCTGCAATACGTAATTCGACGGCACGATCGCTGTCTTTGGTGCGACTGGTACAACTGACCTGTGCGACGGCCGCAATAGATGGTAATGCTTCACCACGAAACCCGAGTGTTTGAATGGCAAACAGGTCTTCGGCTTTGCTGAGTTTGGATGTGGCGTGGCGTGCAAACGCAACTTCGATTTGATCGGCAGGAATCCCACTCCCGTCATCGCGGATAATCATCTCAGTGATGCCACCACCACGAATTTCGACTGTAATGGTGGTTGCGCCAGCATCGATGGCGTTTTCGACGAGTTCTTTGATGACCGAGGCCGGGCGTTCGACGACTTCACCGGCGGCGATTTGAGCTGCAATGGCAGGGGGAAGTATCCGAATCATGTGTACACCTCGCACGCTTTTCTGTATTATAACGTACAGACACGAATCGCAACGAGAGGATGGCAGTAATGCAACGCATTCGCACATTTTGGCGCTGGTTGTGGCCGATTCTATGGGATATTGTGCTGATGAGTGCAGGTGCCGCAATATCCGCAATTGGGACGCGCATATTTCTGATCCCCAATCAAGTGGTGGTGGGTGGTGTCACCGGTATCGCCATCATCACCAATAGTTTCTTTCAGCTACCAATCGGTATTGTCGTTGCAGTCATCAATATCCCACTACTCCTCATCAGTATGCGCTATCTTGGTGGATGGCGTTTTGCATTGCGTACCCTCTACACGATTGCGGTGATGTCGTTTTTGCTGGAATACTCCGCCAATTATCTGGGCGCGGTCACCCAAGATCCGCTCTTGTACAGTTTGTACGGCGGGTTATTGGCTGGAGTAGGCGGTGGACTGATTTTTCGGGCACGGAGCACGGGCGGTGGCTTTGATATCGTGGCACGGTTGCTCGAGCTCCGCTTTGGGATTGCACCAGGACGGAGTGCGCTGCTAATGAATGGCATCATATATGCGGTCGCATTTGTCATCTATGGTCCCGAAAAAATCCTCTATGCCATACTCGTCAGCTTTGTAGCGAGTCGTGCCGTTGATGCGGTGCTTTCGCTGGGGAGTGGCATGAATCAAGTCTTTATCATTACCGACCAACCGCAGGCGGTCAGTGATGCCGTACTCAAAACGCTCAATCGTGGCGTGACCGTGATTGCGGCCAAAGGGGGCTACACGGGGGCAGAGCGTGCCATGCTGTTGTGTGTAATGACCCGTAGTGAAGTCCCCAGTTTGACGGCGTTGGTGGCAAGCACTGATGCCAAGGCATTCGTGGTGGTCGGTGAAGCCGTAGAAGTCTTTGGTAAAGGGTTTCGCGCGCTTCCTGGTTAATCGGTAATGAGGTGTGCGGCATCCATGAGTCGTGAGACGCCAATGCCGGCACCGCAGGCCACCACTCCCACCACGCGCCCACGTAAGGCGGTGCCTAGGCGTTGTGTGGCGGCCAGCGCCACCCCGGCAGCACCCTCGATGAGGTGGTGTGTGCTATCGATGTAGTCGATCATGGCACGTGCGATTTCGTGTTCACTCACCAGTACACTCATATCCACGAGTGCCCGATAGTTGGCAAAGGTGATGCTGTCGGCTTCGATACCGCCTGCAGTGCCATCCGACAACGTGTCGTCACTGGGAATGTCGACGATGTGCCCAGCGCGCACTGATTCGACCATCACGGCGGAATGCTGTGGGAATGCGCCAATAATCTGTACATGGGGATGTGTGGCTTTGACGGCTGCTGCGACTCCACCAATCAACCCACCACCGCCCACCGCAATCACGATCGTGTTGAGGAGCGGAATTTGTGCGAGCATCTCAAGTCCCAATGTGCCTTGACCAGCCATAATTGTTGCGTCGTTGTAGGGTGAAACATACGGCAACCGATGCGCTTCTGCGTAGGCACGTGCTGCCCCCTCGCTGATGACACTATCATCGCCAATGCGGTGGACTTCGGCACCCAACGCGCGCATGGCGGCGATTTTGACGGGCGAGGCGTGTTCGGGTACGAAAATGATGGCGCGACAGTGTGCCAATCGTGCACTATACGCCACCGCCGCCCCGTGATTCCCCGACGAAGCCGCAACCACGCCGTTGCGGCGTTGCTGGGGCGTCAGCGAGAGCACGGCGTTGAGCGCCCCACGGAGTTTGAATGAGCCGGTATGTTGCAAATATTCCTGTTTAATCCAGACGTCAGCATGACAATGGTGACTGAGGGGATGATGCCGCGCGACGGGTGTGCGGGCGATGTGAGTGGCGATGCGCTGCGCGGCCGCGGTAGTGGCTGCATGTTGGTGTGTGATGGTCTGCATGGTTCCTCCTTGATATGTTTCATCATACTGCACCATTGTAGCAATGCGATACTCGATGTGCCATACAATGCGTGAATATGCGATAATATGCCGAGATAATACAGGCGCACATGGCGCCATTTGATGGAATCGATTCATGCCACACCGTATGCGTCTGCTTATCTGGGATTACCTGTTGCTCACGGTGGGCGCGCTGTTGGCTGCGTCGGCAGCCCGTTCGTTTCTGGTGCCCAACCAGGTCGTATCAGGTGGTGTGACTGGCCTTGCCATTATCTTCAACAGTATCCTTGGGCTCCCCGTGGGCATCTTGGTGATTGCCTTTAACATTCCCCTCTTCATCTTTGGGTGGCGGGCATTAGGTGGGCTCAACTTTGCGTTGCGGACTATCTATGCAACGCTCTTGCTGGCACTCGGTATCGACTACTTGGCCCCGTTTGTGCCCGTCATCACGACTGATCCGCTACTCTATAGCCTGTATGGTGGCCTGCTCGACGGTATTGGTGTGGGATTGGTGCTCCGCGCAGGAGGAACCACGGGTGGTACCGATATTGTGGCGCGCATCGTTGAGCGCCGCTGGGGTGTGGCGCCTGGTCGAGTCATTTTGTTTGTGGATGCAGCCATCTTGCTCGGGGCATTTTTTGTCTATGGTCCCGACAAAACGTTGTATGGCCTGTTGGTTGCGTTCATCGCCACGCGGGTCATTGATGCCACATTGGCTGCGGGCAAAGGGTCACGCCAACTTTTCATTATCACGAGTGCTGCTGATGCAATTGTGCGCGATGTGTTTGCTGAGCTTGGGCGTGGTGTGACATTGCTCGACGGGCGTGGTGCCTATACGCGTAAAGCACGCACCATTTTGGTGTGTGCGGTCGCCCGTAGTGAAATGGGTATTATCAAAGAAATTATTGCCACACACGACCCTATGGCATTTGTGATTGTGGGTGAGGCCCTCGAAGTCCTCGGTGAGGGGTTTTCACGCCCATCACTGAGTCCCAATTCACCTGTCCCCATGGCAAGCGAATATACCACGTTGCCATTGGCTGGTCATGATACCGATGATACCGTAGCTGTTCGTCAGAGAGAGCACCAATGAATCACACGCACAAACCACTGCCAATTGCCTCACATGTGATTACCCGCGCCACACAACAGTTTCGCACCCCCTTTCATTTGTACGATGAGACTGGCATCCGTCAGGCGATGCGCCAGATGCGGGCTGCATTTGCGTGGGCGCCTGATTTCCGCAACTACTTTGCCGTCAAAGCGTTGCCCAATCCGGTTATTTTGCAGATTATTTTGTCAGAAGGTGGTGGTCTCGATTGCAGCTCGTTTACCGAGCTGTACATGGCGGCACAACTCGGCGCCCGTGGTGATGACATCATGTTTACTTCCAATGACACTCCACTCGACGAATACCGCATGGCGCTCAAGCTCGATGCACACATCAATTTCGATGATATCGGGCATCTCGACTGGCTAGATCAGCATCATGTTGCTCTGCCAGCGCAGGTTTCGTTTCGCTATAATCCGGGAGCAGCACGTGACGGGAATCCCATCATTGGGCGTCCTGCTGAAGCAAAATTTGGTGTGACGCGTGACCAACTTGTCCACGGGTATTTGCGGGCACAGGAGCTTGGTGCGACGCGCTTTGGGCTCCATACCATGGTGGCATCCAATGAGCGCAACGCGGATTATTTTGTGGCCACTGCGGAAATGCTTTTCGATGTGGCACACGAAGTTCATACACGCACTGGCATTGAGTTTGAGTATATTAATTTGGGTGGTGGCATCGGAATTCCGTACCACCCCGATGACCAACCCGTGGACCTCGAACAGGTGTCGGCCGGCGTAGAGCGTGCGTTCCAGCGTCATATCGTGGCTTCAGGGATGCGCCCACCTCGGATTGTGATGGAGTGTGGTCGCGTCATTACCGGCCCATACGGTATGTTGGTCACACAAGTGCGCCACGTCAAAACGTCCTATCGTAACTACATCGGCGTCGATGCATCAATGGCCGACCTGATGCGACCGGGGATGTACGGCGCTTATCATCATATCAGCGTACTTGGCAAAGAGACACACCCAGCCAGTGCAACATACGACGTGGTAGGGTCGCTCTGTGAAAACAATGACAAATTTGCCATCAACCGTCTATTACCCCCGATTGATGTCGGTGACACGCTCGTGATTCATGACACCGGTGCACATGGGCGTGCCATGGGTTTTAACTACAATGGGAAACTGCGTTGTGGTGAAATCTTGCATACCCAAGATGGTCAGCTACACATGATTCGCCGTGCTGAGAGTATCGACGACTACATGGCTACGTTTGTGCCGTTGCCACATCATGCCGAGTAGTCGGAAACCCGCATCATCCAGTGAGTGAGTGCGTCGTTGAATGCCTGTGGGCGTTCGAGATTGCTGATATGCCCACATTGCTGCAGAATCACGCACTGCGCATCGGGGAGTTGCGTTGCCACATGATGGCTTTCTGCGACACTGATGATTGGATCGTCTGTTGCACCAATCACGAGACTAGGCACCTGTATCTGTGCTAGGAGTGTGCTTGCATCAGGGCGATCACGGATCATTTCCATTGCATTGGCCAGTGCCGCAGGTGACGCTTGGAGTGCCATTTGGCGGACCTGTGTCACCACATCTGCAGTTGCATATGGCGAAAGCAAGCGAGGCATCATGATATCGGCAATTGCCGCAGCCCCACTCGTGCGTGCAATTTCGGCGTTGCGTGTGCGTACCGCTTTGGTGGCATCATCGTCAGCACGCGCGCGGCTATTGCAAATCGCAATGCCACGGATGCGTGCGGCTGCCAGGCGCCACATGGCGAGTGCTACGTAGCCCCCCATCGATAATCCGGCCACGGCAAACTGGTCAATCCCGCGGTGCTCGAGTTCGGTCAGAATGTGCTGTGCCACATCGTCAATACGCCGCGGTGTACGTGGCGAGATTTCCCAATGTGATGTGCCAAACCCTGCGTAGTCGAGGGCAATCACTGGCCCAAATGGGGCGAGTACATCTCGTTGTGGTTGCCACATGTGCTGGTTGAGCGGGTAGGCATGGAGCAGTACGGTAGTCATTTTTGTACCTCACATCGCGATATCTATGCCCATGTATCATACCTCCTCTCATCTATTTCCCATCCACGCTGTGTATACTCACAAGTGGTTGATATGGAGAGGGTGTCATGCTCCAGCGTTACCTGAGTATTTTTATTGCAGTCATGAGTTCAATAGTGGCCGTGGCGGTGGTTGCCGTCATCTGGCTGTTGGTGTTGTATCCGACCCGTACTGCGACCACTGCATCATCGTTGATTCCAGACTGGGTGGCAATTACCGCTGAGGGAGAGCTCCAGCTCCACCACAACGGATATACACGTGTACTCCGCCGCGATGCCGTTCCCGAAGTTGCGACACTCCCCGTAGTGTCTGCCGACGGCATGCGCATCGCCTATCTGCGTCACGATGCAGCGCAGGTTGTGTTGAGTGTGTTCGTCTTGGCGGATGGCACACTCATCGACGTATATCGTGCCGATGATGCCATCCCGCGCATGATTCACTGGTCACCCAACGGTCAGTATCTGGCATTCGCGACCACGGCAGATGCGGTCATGGTGGTCGCAAGTGATGGGACGCAACCTGCCATCAAAGTGGCGCACGGTGCACTGACATTCATGGATTGGTCGCCCACCAGCGATGCCGTGCTGGTGCGACTTGGTCGCCTCGGGCGTGATGGTGGGTTACTTGGGGTGTACGATGTGGCACAACAACGCATCGTGGTATCGCACAGCGACGTCGGTGATTTTCAGTCAGCACAGTGGGATGATACGGGCAACGGGTACTACTATGTGGTTGATGCCGGCATCAATGACCAGTTATCGACATCGCAGGCGGTGATTCGCTATCAACAACGGGATGGGATTCACGTCGATATTGTCGATGAAGGGCTAGCGACTATTCGGCTGTTGCCCGCACCACAGAGTGCACAACTCGCATATATCGTGTCTCGGGGTGACGCACGCGAGTTACGTATTTGGCGTAACGGGCAACTCGACACAATTGCGACCAACCAGCCACTGACGGCGTGGTGGTCACCCGATGCGCGCATGCTCGCTACGTTGACCGTGGTCGATGATACGCAACTTCGCTGGGAGGTCATCGATGTGACGAGTGGTACTGTGCGTGTGCTATCAACATTTACGCCAAACGACAGCATGATTGATGTGTTGCGTTATTTCGATGGTGAATCATTTACTCCGTGGAGTAGTGATGGGCGTTGGTTATTGACAACCACACGTGACATTGTGCAAGCACAAGCGGTTACGGGTGGTAGTGTGGTGCCGCTCGGCCCTGGCATGTATGCACAATGGATGTCCACTGATTTGGTACCATAGGAGCAGCTGCCACGGACGAGGATACGAGAAAGGGTGGTAACATGTCGCAACGAATATTGGTGGTCGAAGACGAGCCAGAGATTTCCGGGTATTTGCGGCGTGGCCTGAGTTTCGAAGGCTTTGTGGTGGAAACTGCCGCAGACGGGCAGGCTGCCTTGATTGCTGCGCGCGAGCGGCCACCCGATGTGATTGTGCTCGACATCATGCTGCCCAAGCTAGATGGGTTCGAGGTGGCGCGGCGCATTCGTACCGCCTCTGATGTGCCAATCATCATGCTTACCGCCCGTGATGCGGTCCCGGATCGTGTCCAAGGGCTTGAGGTCGGTGCCGATGATTATTTGGTCAAACCATTTGCCTTCGAAGAGTTACTTGCGCGCATCAAGGCCCAGTTGCGCCGTGTCCAAGGGCGAAATTCCGGCTCCACACTACGTTATGGGCCCATACAAATGGACGTCGCAGCGCACGAGGCATCGATTAATGGGCGCCGCATCGAATTAACGGCCAAAGAGTATGAACTGCTCGAACTCTTTATGCGGCATCCTCAGCAAGTGCTGACCCGTGACATCATCTATGATCGTGTGTGGGGCTATGATTTTGGGGGCGAGAGCAATATCATTGAAGTCTATGTGCGCTATTTGCGCCAAAAACTCGAAGCACACAACGAGCCACGTCTGATTCACACCGTGCGTGGGGTTGGCTACATTTTGCGTGAAGAAGGCGACAGCCCGTCAGCGTGATTCGTCGCGACGTTGGAGTAATTCGGCATTTTTTTGTTGCACCCACAGGGGTGGCACCGCATAAAACGCCCGCTCGGCGTCTGTGATTGATGCATCCACGGCGCCGAGCGACCATGTTCCGTCTATTTTTACAAACTGCGTCCCAAATCGTTGTGGTCGTCGTTTTGCAATGAGCAGCCGATCCCAGGTGGCCGCAATCACCGACCACGCCCTTGGTTCGGCCTGATTGGCTGCAGTGCGTGCAAAATGCAACGCAGTGGCGAATTCTTCGGGTGTTTCACCATGCAACAACACGACTGCCGCATGATAAAAATCGGCACCACTCACAATCCCACCCTCGACTGCAATATCACAGACACGCGAACACCGTTGTCGGCGGGCGGTGTCGGTTTCGTCACGCAACTGTTCATCGGCCAAGCGTTCGAGCTCTTGTGCAAATGATTCCGTCATGGGCGTAGTCCTTGCTCTGCGATGTGCATGACTCCTATGGTATCACGATGTCTGATTGATAGGTGGTAATCCATACCAAAGGAGTGAGGGAAAGAGGCGTGGGTAGGCGCACCGCGCAATCTGATAGGCAATACCGGCACTGCCTTGCATGAGTGCAGGTTGATCGTATATCCCCGGAAAGCCGGTGGCAGTCACGTAGCCACCACGCTCATGGGCACGAGTAATCATTTGTGTGACCCAGTACGATGCGCGCTCTGCGTAATAGGGCTGATGGAATTCGCGTGATACGCTCAAGAGAAAATCAATGCTCCCAGCCATTCCGCAGCATAATCCATCACCTTCATGCATGCCTGCGTGATCGATACCATCGAGCAACGCACGCAATGGTGCAGATGGGTGACCACTGCGGTCGTGGCTTTGTAGTACCAAGCGCACCATACCTGGCCCAAGGGTGCCATGGCACCATGTGAGTGGATAGGTGGCAGGTTGGGTGCGTGTATCTGCCCAGCCACCGTGTGCCTCATCGTAGAATCGGTCTTGATGTTGCACGATATCATAGACAGCCCGTAAAAACCGAAAATCTTGGGTTAACTCGTAGAGGCGTGTAAGTGCGAGGGCGATGCCGCTACTCCCAAAGCCTCCCAACGAAAGCTGTTGCCCGGCCCAAATGCGTTCATTCTGTGGATTGCGTTGCCTTAGCTGCAATAGGCGCTCACCTGCTGCAAGGGCCAGCATTTGCCAGCCACGCAATGGCTCGACACGATGGAGTGCAATAAACGCAATCACCGTACTCGCCACACCATGCACCGCATCTGCGGCTGGTTGGGCATACATGTGTGGCAGATTCATTTCTTTGACTTGTTTCCACAATACGTCACAGAGATGCGGTAATTTGAGCATGGGGGCTGCCAACGCAATTGCATAGCCGACACCACCCACCTGATGTGGTTGACTCTGCAACAAACTAATCGCGTGGAAAAAACCACGGGCAGCGGTCTGTATCGTAATATCATCGTTACTGAGTGTGCTCAGCGCACTTAATGCAAGCGCAATCCCGCTGACCCCATTGATTAAACCGGCATCCGCATATTCGACTCCACGGGCATGATTGTCATGTGGCAAGACAAACCACGTACACCCGGTTGGCATCGCTACCTGATTGGCCACAATAGTCGCAATCAGTTGTAACGCTTCACCACCGAGTTGTTCGCTCGTGTAGGTGGTGACTTGTTTGGTCAACCAGGGCGCCCGCCCGTCAGGTGTATCGTGGCAGGGTGTTAGTGCGAGGTGGAGTTGTGCTGCATGCCAGAGTTGCGTGTAACGCGTCATCTCACTCAAGCGCGCAATGATGCTAGTGTAGTCACTTGATTGGTAGATGTGTGGCATGCGCATGCGTCCACAGGCATCAATGATGCCGCGTTCGGTGATATGACTGTTGACTTGTACGGGAACCGTACCTAGGATTTGTGCGAGTACCATACTTGCATCGAATCCATCACGTACACGTGCAAAATCGTACAGTGATGGCAAGAGCTGATACCCTTTGGGACTCGGTGTAAACGCGACCCGTTGCGGGAATGGTGGTTGGCTGTAAAGGGCATGAATGATATCACGCGCACGGTGCAACACGGCATCACTGGTGTGTTGGTAGCCCGCCAGTGTATCGTCGACATACCGATCCAGCCACGGGCGTGGGTGGGTTGTCTGGGGTGCTAAACTCGTGGGCCAGACATGTGCATACCCGGGTGTGCGCTGCTCCCCCACAATGCAATGTGCGAGCGATGTCGTGTCGACTGCAGCAACCATACTCGCATCGAGCACCCATATATCGTGCGCGGTGGTCAGAATTGCATCACTGGTGAGTTGCGCGATGCCACACATATTGCAAAGTGCAGCGAGGCTGCCGAGGGCATAGGCAATCTGGGGCATGGTATCGTGTGCGGGATCGACGGTAGGTGGCAGTGCGATCCAATGGGCATCCTCGTGCACGACGCGTGCAGGGAACTTGATGGGGATTTGGGCGCCGCGACGGTTGAGCCACGTCGTGATGTGTGCCAGTACATCGCTTTGTGGCGCTGGCTGTGGCACATACGTAATTTGTTGTTGCGCAAGTAGAATGGTGATACCACCCACCTGGTGGTAGATGGGCAGGGCATCAGCAAATCCACAAATTTGGGGAGTTGCACCCTGCATGCCACAGTGTTGGCGCAGCGCGAGCCAATCACGGCTCAGGTGGGTGACCGCTGCGGTAATCGTTGCTGCAAGATCTGCCACAGTCGTGGCAAGCATGCGCATGAGCCACGCATGCTCGCTTGCAAATTGACGCCACACATCGTCGTTGAGGAGTGGGGTTAAGGCATGCACCCGACTCGGAATCGCTCCCCGCATGGCACGCTGTGCCGCCCAGATGCGTACTGCGTCATCGGCGAGCGTGACCAACCGGGGCAACACCCAGGCATAGATGTGGTCTGGTGTATGGGCAACGCTGAGATTGCTGGTCAGCCAGTTCACAAAGGGGGTAACCACTGCTAGTGCGTGTACCGATGCATGTGGCACAAATTGCTGTGCGTGACTGAGCTGATCGTTGGTGACTACGGCGTCCCAGACATCGGTGAGAATGCGTCCCCAGCTGGGTAGCTCATCGAGGTGTGCTACATAGCTGGTGTCACAACACAGCGTCACGAGTTGAGGTTGGCCCCACCCGTTGCGCGTCAAATAGCTCTGCCATTCAATGTCACTCGCAGTTGCAATTGCATGTTGCCATGTCTCGATGCGCCGTTCAATGCGGAACGGGTCGAGTTGCTGTGCGCTGTAACTCCCGCTGAGTCGTTCGTAGACGAGAGACGCCTGCCCAATAAGCATGCGTATATCGTGGTCGCTACTCACGATGGACTCCCCGGTGTTGGGCGTTCACCAAAGAGGGCGCGCCCGACGCGTACCATGGTCGCACCCTCTGCGATGGCGACATCTACGTCGCCACTCATCCCCATCGAAAGTTCGGTGAATGGGTGTTGTGGGCAGACCTCTCTCAACATGTCACGCAACATGCGTAGTGACGCAAAGACGGGACGCACGTGTTCAGGATCATCGCTGTATGGGGCAATCGTCATCAATCCGCATATTGTGATGCCGGGGAGCTGTGCTATCTGTTGGACCAGCTGTACCAGTGCCATGCGTATGTCGCGCGCTGTTTCCCAGCCACGTGCATCAATACCCTCTTTGCTGACTTCACCTGATATGTTGCACTGAAGCAATATGTTGCTCTGCGTCTTGCCGAGTTCGATTGTATGCCGACTAATGCTCTGTGCGAGCTCAATACTATCAACAGAGTGAATGTAGTCAAAGAGTTGCACGGCGCGTTTGGCTTTGTTGCGTTGTAAATGCCCAATTAAATGCCACGTCATTTGGTGGCGTAGCGCTGCTAATTCGGTGATTTTGCCTTCGGCTTCTTGGACGCGATTTTCGCCGAAATCATGTAATCCTGCAGCATGTGCTGCTGCCACCACTGATGCGGGGTGCGTCTTGCTGACACCAATCAGGCGAATCTGCTGTGGGGGGCGTCCTGCGGCCATTGCCGCATGCGTAATCCGTTGTTGGACGAGTGTGAGTGCCTGTTGCATCATCGTGTGTGCCTCCGTTTTTTCAAATTGTACCATGTGCGCTCGGTGCGCACATGACACCATGAGGGATGACACATCACAAGTCATACACTTCTCCTCCCACACACTTCACGTGTGTGGGAGGAGTGACGGGGTGGACGGATTATTGTCGATGTTCAGCGAGCCCGGCTTCGACGAGTTCACGAGTGACTTCGTTTTGTCCACGTTGCCGTGCCAGACCTTCAATTGACATTTGGAGCTGTCGTGATGCTGAGATGCGTGGCAAGTAGGGGAGTTTTTCGAGGGCGCTATCAAGCAATGCACGTGCATCACTCGTCCAGGGAATATTACCGTGGCTGTCGGTGGCAACTGCTGCTGCCGGAGAGCGCAGCGCAGCGTAAGCTGCATCCACTGGTAGAAAATTAAGCAATCCATCATACAGGCGATTGACGACTTCTTGGCAGAGATAGACGCATCCACGTAACCCCATGTAGGGCGTCCCCACGGCACGGCGTACTGCAGGTCCTGGGAAGGCGGCTGGAATAAAGTTGGTGTATTTACTCCCTGCTTCGCGCAAGTAGATGCGTTCGTTCATCGAGCCAAACAGAAACGATGGTGCCCGTTTGTGGATGTGCTGTCGGATGGCCTCGTTGTCATAATCACCAGGACGCCGTGGTCGGGCTGCCGCAAACGTTACTTTCATACCCATTTCGTCGCCCAAGAAGCGGACAATTCCCTCGGCATGCGAAAGTCCGGCAACCACACCCATATCGAGTGTCCCAAACCAGTCACCCTGTGGTCCACGCCAGAGGTCCCATACTGCTTGGAGCGTGGTTCGTTTCTCATTGCGGATAAAGGCTTCGGCTTGCGCACTGGTACCGAGGTGGGTAGCCAACTCACGAATAAACGCAATACTGTCTTGCATGCCAAACGGTGCATACAACATTGGTTTGCCGAGGTCGTTGGCCAATCCCTTGCCAAACTCTTTGTAGAGCACCACATTGACTGCTGCGGCAGCCAGACGTGGGGTGTCGCTGAGTGTGGTTTCGTAGGGGTAGACGATGTTGATTGTGCCACCAGCACCTTCAATCATGCGTTTGATTTCGGCTAGTTCTGAGGGTGCATTAAAACATCCATAGGTGGGCCCAATAATATTGACCGCTGTGGGAATAGTGGCAATCCCGGCACTCTGAGTGGCGCCGTATTCATCCCACAACCAGCGTAAGACGCGGTCACGCCCCGCCCATTCGTCTTCGGCGAGTGAATTGCTGTAGTAAAAGCGTGTACCGACGCCGAGCTGTTTGACGAGGGCTGAATGATCGGAGCCAATCATCTCCGATTCGGCTGTCGACACGACGATGACGTGTTTGTTGGTGAGCACCCCTTGGGCTGCCAAGTTGTCATATGTCCACTTAACTTTGTCTTGGGTCCCTTTGCCACCGACTTCTTGCTCGGTCATCGTGGCTGGCGTCAGGTTTTCGATGTGAGGTACGGCATCGGTGTAGTCGGGCACTGCCGTCCCCACCAAATTAAAACACCCGACGGGGGCATCACAGATGACATGCACATCGGGCATGGGGCACATGCTCCACACTGCCGCCCAATAGCCACTGGTATCCGACAAATCACGAATAATCGTTGGGGGCATCACTGAACTCCTTATTCAGCTGTCGTAAAGAACTCTTGCATCCACTTGTAGCGTTCACCCTTGTTCAAGACCCCAGCCACGAATTCGATAGTGGCAGCCATACCACCAGTCAGGAAAAAAGGGCGTGAGGCGAGTTGATTAGTGAAGTACATTGCTGGGATGCCGCGTTCTTTGGCAACACTTGCCAGTGGTGTGGTGCCAAAGACCAGGTCAGGTGTATAGCGGTCAATGGCCGCCACATCTTCTTCGAGTGCTTTGCGGTAGATGACTTCTTTGGTTCCATGGGCTTTCAACCATAGTTCGTCGGGGAGCACGAGTGGGTCTTGACCGATGCTCGTCGATACATACGGTACCTCGGCACCGGCTTCGACGAGCATACGGGCATAGGCTAATTCGGTGCCTTCATAGCCGGTGACCATTACGCGACCGTTGAGTGGGCGTTCAGCGACTAGCGCCGTTGCTTTGGCGCGCTCTTCATCAGCCACTTGTTGCACGAGCACTGGATCAAGCCCGAGGCTGTTGCCGATACTCTTCAGCCAGGCATAAGTGCCAGTGATGCCCACGGGAGCACCACCGACTACCGGCATGCCCCAGTTCCGTGCCATGTTAATACTTTCCTTGTAAAAGGGGTGGAGTGGGGCAAGGGCACCTGCTCGGCCAGCTCGGCGGAAGTCGTCAATGGAGCGTCCTGGAAGAAAGATGGTTTCACTGACGCCCATGCGCCGCAAAATAGCATCAATCATCAGCGGATCTGCGGGGAATACTTCGCCGAGGAGCACTACGCTTTTGCTATTGACATGCCCTTCGCGTTCAGCCAAGCGGTTGAGCAGGGCAGCCACCGCAATATCTTTGGCTTCGGGGTGTGAATGAATCGCATATGCGGGGACACGTACCAGCACCACTTCTGCATCGCCAATTTTACGGGGTAAGAGCTCTTCAGGCATGCCGGCAGTTTCAGCAACGCAGAGGGATACCACGGGAATCAGGCGTGCACCTGGCTCTTTGGCTGCCACTTCTATGGCAGCACGAGTTCCTTCGACTACTTGACCACTCATCAGCTCAGCAGTACCGAGTTGCGGTGCCACAATCGACTTACTCGCTCCATAAAAATGTGTCACAAAAGTCAACCCGTATAAACAGCCGGTATCGGTAGCCATGACGGGGTGTGAACCTTCAATACGAGTCAATATGCGTAGTGAACCAAAGGCTGGACACATGGACTGTGGATGTAATTTGCATGGCTGGGTCGTCGTCTGGGACGAATTCGCAAGTGGGATAATATTACTCATTATCACTCCTTTTGCCTGATGTCGTACAGAATAGATACTACAGCGCATACAAAGAATGGGGTGGATTCCCCATTCTTCGTTGCTCTTTACTCGTCTTGCACTGTTGCGGGGTCGATACGTGCATAGGTGTCAGTAGCTTGACGATTGGTGTAATACGCTGCTACCACAAACCCCACAATCACGAGCGCGAGCGGGATAAAACACAACACTAACCCTGACGTTGATATCCCTGATCCCATACCTGTACTCTCCTTCCCATCCACTGTATCGCTTCACGTGTTGCCACTATGAGCTTCTTATTACGGGTTCCCCTGCTGCCATACCTGCTGGGGCATGCGACGGCATGATGAGCTCACGCATTTTGGCCGGATCAAAGCGGAAATTTGCCATGAGATCCAGCACATGCTGAAAGTGATGTGCTGGGATAGTCACAAACAATTCACCTGGGGCTAGCCGGTTGTGCATCCGACCACCACCATCTCCCGTTGCAAAGACGCTGTTGCGTTTGTTGATGGGAGTGGCAAATATCGACGCACACGCAGATGGGCCAACCTCACCAATTGGGAACTCGCCCTCGCGCACCGATGCGGCACCTGCGATTTGCATGGCGTGGAGTGCATCGGTCACGATGATGACGGAATCGATGGTCACCCCTTCGGGGACATCGTTGAGCGGGGCTGCTGCAAGGGCGATGATGCTCCCATCAGCGAGCCGTTCACTTTGTGCTTTGTTGCGTTTGGCGGCTTCCGGCGTAAAAAATCCCTGCGCCATCGTCAAATACTCACCTTCGGTGATGAGTGGTGCCGCCTTGGGGAGCAACCCGAGATGCCATAACCCCACGTAGCAGTCGTGATTGTGTGCATCCACATAGACACGCCGGCCACTTTCTGCTTCGCGTACAATGCCACAAGCCACCACCTGCACTGGCTCATATCCCGCAGGGATGGCAGTTCGGCAGTAGGTAATTGCCACTGGTGGACGTTTGACTTTCATCATGTCAACCAGCACATGATGCAGTTGTTTGGGGTCTACGGTCATCGTTGACTCCTATCGATAGGTCGGTGCATCCATTTCACGCAAATCGACATAACTAAATATCTGACCTGAACGTCGTAGTGCCGACAAGAACGCCGCCTTGCTGTCAATGTCATCAACCGCACCGAGGCGAATCTCAACAGACCCGGAGGTCACAGTGACGCCCTCTTGGTCACTCCGGCTCAAATCAGTCACATACAATCCAATTGATTCCATCACCTGTTTCACTTTGAGTTGCACGGGGTCACTCGTCTGTACTTGTGGGATGATGGACGGGGTCAACGACAACATGGGAATGCCCTTGCTGGCACTTGTCCCCTTGAAGAGTTCGTCCTTGCTCGCTGATTCCGGTTTGCCTTCGGGCTCTTCGGCACCAAAGACGCGCAAGAAATCATGATATTCAAGTGGGGTATAGTCGGTACACGGTGGAATACTGTTGGTAGCGATGCGTTGTGCGAGATCAGTGAATATCGCATCAAATTGTTCATCTTCGAGTGCCAATTTACAGGCATCCGCTAATTCGCGTACTTTGCGGCTCAGTGGGATGCGTGCCAAAATGGGTAATCCGACCGCGCGCGCATACGTATCAGCGGTATCGCTCCCATCATCACGGTTGATCACCAGCCCGAGAATCGACGTAGTGCCACCCATTTCACGGAAGTAGCTGGCAGCTTTGGCGATGTTGTTGGCCGCATAGAGTGACTGTCGATCGTGGCCGACCACGATGATGACGTGCTCAGCGAGTGAGCGCGCCAGTGGCGTGGCAAACCCACCACACACCACATCACCCAAGAAGTCCATTACCACATAATCGAGATTCCACTTGCTCAGACCGAGCCCTTCGAGTGTTTTGAATCCCGACGAAATGCCCTGACCGCCACATCCACGCCCGACTTCTGGACCACCGAGTTCACAGCCATACAGGACGTAGCCAGGTTTGAGCTCGCTGCGATAAATCACATCGCCCACGCTCAATTCATCTTCACGCCCTTGCTCTTTGTAGAGGCGCCACTGTTCGCCGAGTGTCGGCAGTGAGCGTCCGGCAAAGACCGTATTACACGAGTCGTGTTTGGGGTCACACCCCAACTGAAGTACGCGGTGTCCATCAAACGTGAGACGTGATGTCAGGTTGGAGGTAAAGAAACTCTTGCCCATCCCGCCTTTTCCATAAATTGCCAGCATACGTGGTGCCATGGGTACCTTCGTTTCTAGGCTGACGGCCAGGTCAGCAACAGCTTAAGGCAACGCTCATCATGGAGCGCGATATCATAGGCAGCCTGGATATCACTGATTGATCCGGTGTGTGTGAGTAGGGTCCCCACATTGAGTTCCCCCGAAGCAATTAAGTCGCGGCAACGCACTAAATCGCCTGGTGCCCATTCTTTGGCAGTCAGCACTTTGGCCTGTGCCAAAAAGAGCGGCATATACGGAATACGAATTTCATCGTAGTAGCCAAGGAGCACAATCACACTATTGGGTGCTAGGCGTGCCAAACAGCTCTGCAGTGCCTGCATGCTCCCACTTGCTTCGATGATAATGTCATAGGGGGTGTTGGTCTGTTCGCTGAGTGGTACCACTGATACATCGTAGCAGGTGGTTGCTCGTGCATGTGTCAGCCGTAGTGGGTTTTTGTCGACCACGCTTACTTCGGCGCCACGCAACAAGGCGATGCGGGCCGCAAGTTGTCCCACTGGTCCTTGTCCAATTACGAGCAGGCGTTTGCCGTGGAGTTCGCCAGCCACATCAACGCCATGCATGGCGGTGGCGGCTAGTGCCAACAGCACGCCGTGGGCAGGCTCTATACCATCGAGTGGAATCACGCGGCGGTGGTCGATGTGGAGCCGGCGGGCTTGCCCACCCCACGCAGGATTCACTCCTTCGTAGCAGCGTGCTCCGCCCACATAGACGGTTTGACCGATGAGACCATTTGGTACCTCGCTGCCTGCCGCACAAATCCGCCCAACTGTTTCATAGCCAGGAATCACAGGAAACTGGAGCATCGGATGGGGCATTTGCCCCGCCATCAGCATGCGTTCTGTGCCGGCACTAATCGATGTATAGATGGTCTGCACGGCGACTTCGTGAGGAGCCAGTGCAGTCAATGAAACTTCTTGGATTGCTACGGTGTTGACCGCAGAAATAACCACGGCAGCGGTGTGTTCCATGTTAGTAACCCCGTTGGGCTTGACGACGTTGTTGCCCCGCCATGATGCCACGGCGCACGAATTGCGCACAATTGATGAGATACGTTGCATACGCGCAGAGCATGGTGGCCATGATGGCATCATCGCTCCAGCCGAGATAGCGCACCACAAAGTACATATTGTGTGTCACAATCGCGACTAAGTTTCCTACATCTTCCCAGTAGAATTCTTTGGCTAAAAAATAGTGACCAAAGATTTCTTTCTCCCAGATCATGCCGGTAATCGTGATGACCCACAAAATGGCAATCTTGAGGATGATACTGAGTGTGGCGATTTCGTACCCGCGCTGTGTGTGCCACGCCTGAAAAACAAGGTATGCGCTAATCACAAACAGTACGAACTGCGTGGGTGCCAAGATAGCCTGCACCTTGGTCCAGATGCTCTGATCGCGGCGTGCCAATTGCTCGGCGGTGTATGCAAGCGACATGTGCACCTCTTATCAACCTACGTAGACGTTACCTACGATTATAAACGGCGTGTTATGTATTTAACGTATACAATCTATATACAAAGTCTCTATCTTTGGCGTATACAATGCGGTTAGTATTCATTAATATGCACAAACGCTGAAGCATTGCTGCTTCAGCGTTTGTGTTATTGAATGAGCATGAAATAGCCTGTTAGGAGCGGATTCCCACTGCTGACACGATCATGCACCATACAAAAATCATGACTCCACTTGCATTATAAAAAATGGCACGGGCGCGTGGGTCCGTCATTGCCAAGAATTTACGTTGTGTGGGGATTTGCCCGAGTCCGAGTAGTACCATGATGGTAGCTGCATAGGTATGCCCACTGACAAACATGTAGGTGGTGGCTGCGAGCAATGCCACATTGATGGTAACGACTGCACTCATTGCCGCCCAGTCGGCACCCATTTGTGCCGGAATCGATTTGATACCTAGCTGACGGTCACCCTCGATGCTTTTGAAGTCGTTGATGGTCATGATGCCATGTGCGCCGAGTGAATAGAGTGCGGCCAAGAGCAGGCTGCTCCCGGTGAGTTGTGCAAAGGCCAGGTGGCCGGCAATCCATGGGAGACCCTCGTACGAAATAGCTACGAGCGTGTTGCCAATCCAGCCTAGCTTTTTGGCACGCAGTGGCTCAGCACTGTAGGCGATTGCAAAAAAGATACCAAGTAGGGTGATGTATACCACCGGTAAGCCAAATACCGATGCCATGGCAAGACTCAGCACAGTCAACACGGCAATGGTCCAAAAGACGTGGCGCATCGTCACCAGTCCGGATGGAATGGGACGTTGTGGCTCGTTGATGGCGTCGACTTCGCGGTCACAGTACTCATTGATGACTTGTGAGAGCCCGCACAAAATCGGACCGGCCATCAAGGCGCCAAAGGCAATTTTGGCCACAGTAATGGCGTCGAATTGCGTGGCACCAGATGCAATGGTGCCACAGAGAAAGGCAAACACGGGTGGGAACCATGTCACTGGCTTCATGAGCATAATAGAACGCGCCACCATGGTGCGTACAGACATGGGCGTACGTGCTTGGGTGGTCGTCGGTAGTGGCAGATTTCCAGCCATGGTGATCTCCTCAAGGCCGTTGCGTAGTGTGTCGTGGTGCTGGGAAGGTTGCGAATTGTGCCTCAATCATACCACGAAAGTAGTGATTGCTTGCAGGCTCCACACAAAAGCGCCGTGCATTGCACGGCGCTTTTGTGTGGTTGATGGGGGATTAAGGGGCCGATGATTTTGTCGACAGCATGTCTGGGACTTGTCCGTCTTTTGCGGCACCTGGGGGTACAATTGCGCCCTGGTGGCACATCCAGCATGATGGGGTCTTGTTGGCCATAATGGTGCTGTAGTTGTCGTTCATGTGTTTGGACATCTGCAACATCCAGATGGCGTGTTGCTTCTGGTCGCGCCCACCTTCTTTGACGCCAGTGGCGGGGAAGTAGCGTGCGTTGTGACAGAAGGTACACCCTTGACCGAGGCTGAGATTCATGTGGTACATCACGTACTGATTGAGCTCAGCTTCGTCCAACGACTTGGATTCGTCGCCAGTGATGACCAACCCACCTGGGTACTCGCGGTCCAGTGGCAAGCGAAAGTTGTTGGGCAGCGTATTTTGGATTTCGACTGGGTACGTGCCCTTGGTGAGTACCGGTTGACCATTGTGACAGGTGGCACAGGTAATCTGGAAGCCCACTTTTTGCCCTTCGAGCGGGACAGGGAGCTTGCTGATAAACGAGCGATTGAGATCGCCTGACATCAACATCATGGCTCGTGCCTTGACTTTTTTGTCATTGCCGTCATCGGCAAAGTTGTTGATGTTGTGGCAGTAGCTACAATCGACCTTGAGTCCACCTGACACCTGTGCCGTCATGTACGCAGTAATCTGTTGCGTGTTCCACCCTTTGAGTACCTGAGCGTTTTTGGGCTCCGGGTTCTCTTGTGTGTAGGCTTGCATGGCGGCCAATGACTCTGGCTTGAGATGATTTCCTGCCGGGTCATAATTGTTGTAAATTGGCGATGTCGGGATAGGTTTTGGCGCTGGTGGTTGTACCAGGGCCCAGATCCACCAGAAGGCAACAATGCTCAGTACCATGGTGACAGCGGCCACACCGCCAGCCACCAGATTAAACTTGGCATCTTCGCTCATTGGTGGGAATGCTTTCGGATTACTCGACATATGTGTTCCTCTCCGCAGGTCTTCTGCGGTGGTGTGAGGTGCAGCACCGCAGGTGCTGCACCGTGCCACACGTTACTTGCTGAAGACGTACTGCGACCAATCCTCGGTGGACATCGGCGCAACGATTTGTGCACCCTGTGCCCATACAAACCAGTTGTCGATGAGTGTGCCACTGATGAGGATACCAATTGCACCGGTGATGGCACAGAGTGCTGCAAACCACCACGCCCACAAGTGAATGTTGTACGAGTTGGCGTTGAAGCCCATCGTCCAGCGCCAGAAGAGCTGTGCGCGATGCGTGCCCGAACCTTCCACCAACATCTCGTCGATTTCGCGCTCAGCACCCCACTTGGATGTGGCCACGATGGTGGCACCGTGAATAGCGAGCAAAAGCACTGAACCGAGCAAGAAAAAGATGGAAATCATGTGCAGTGGGTCGTAGTAAATGTTGCCGACTTGGATGTTGACATAGTTGGTCCAGTCCAGTACGGCACGGAACCCTTGACCGGGTGCGTCGGCCCAATAGCCGCGGAGCACCGGACGGAACAAGTAGATGGTGAAGTACAACAACAGTGCAGACCAGAAACCAGCAGCCAAATGTGGCGCCAGACCCGTCTTGCGCGCCCGATCGTATAGGCGGGCTGCCCACGCCAACACCGAAATGTGCAAGAACAAGGTGGCCACCAAGTAGTCGGCACCGTCATACCACGGCACATTCCACGACAAGCCGTATTTGGCCGCCGGTGGCATCACAGCAAGATTCCAGAATTCACGGATGAACGCAATCGGATTGTTGCCCACTTCGTGCATGTAGCTGGTGAGAATGATAAAGACACAGACCATGAAGGCGGCTAGTCCAATCACACCCCAGACACCGACATAAATTGGCAGGACTTTGCCGTTGCCAAAGAGTCGTTCCATAAAGCCAATAACAGTCGATTGCCCAATCGTGCCATCGAGTCCCTGCACGTTCTCCACCGCATCGAGGTCCGGTTCTGGATCCAACTTATCGCTGCGCTTTGAGAAGACAATGCCCAATCCGACGAGCACGATACCAGCGCCGGTGCCACTCCAGACGGGGATGCGATCCCAGAAGGCCCAGAATGCATTCCAGTCATAGACGAGCGTGCCCGACAAAAAGATACACACATTTGCAAACAACACCGACGCAGCACCTGCCCAAAATGCGACACGGTGAATACCGATTTCGCCGATACTGTAGCCAATAATGTTGCGCCAAAAGACGTCAACATTGTGCTCAGTTACCGGGCGGCGGGCGGCACTCAGAATGGCCGAACCGTGCATGTGCAAAAACAGCGTCGAGGCAAAAAGTAAAGTTACACCAATCGCATGGAACGGATTGTAGAAGAAGTTGTAGTACTGATATCCGATATTGCTCAACCAGTCGAGGTGATGCGTGATCCCCAATGGGAATCCGTGCCCCCACGCACCCATGGCAACGGGGCGTAGAATCTGCAACGTGACCCATGATGACACGACAGCCCCGAAGGCAATCGGAATCTCCAACCCCATCTTGAGCTTCAGACTGATATCAACCTGACGCAACATCCAGCTCACAAATGCGATGGTGGCAAATGCCACAATCCATTGCCAAGCAAAGCCTGGCTCTCCTAACCCTACAATGCGGAGCCCAGCACTAATTGGCGGTGGCTCGAGCGCCGTCGCCAAAATGTTGAACCGCTTCTCGATGAACATGGCCTGATAAAAATACGTCAACACACCCAACGCAATGCTAACGATTGCAGTACCACCAAAGAACCCGACGTAAAAAGGACCAACCCAGAAGTCTAGTGGGTCATGCCCAAACATCTTCTCGGCTAATGTGCCGCCTGGTCGCTTGTAACGCGCCTCGACTGCCTCATAGCTAATCTCGGCGGCGCGAAGGCCTGCGCCTGTCGAGCTCGCTGAAGCCATTGAAGTGCGATACTCACCATCGGGTTGCAGCAGTGGCTTTTGTGGCGCATCAGACATCGCAGACACTCGCTTTCTAGCGTGTGGCAGAGATCAAATAAGCACCTGCCGTCTCACCACGGGCTAATTCCAAAACTTCCATCATTCCCATACACATCAGCGGGCCGAACGGGAGCCGTTCGACCCGCCGTGCTCGTCGCAGCGCGACTAAACCTACAACTTACTGACCCAGTGCCCCAAAAATGCTGCTGTACTTGGCAGAGCTGAGAACCACAAAGTGATTCAACAACGCCATCACAATCCCCAGCAACGTCCCGAGCACCACCGCGGTCTTGAACTCTATTGGACGATTCATGACGATTCCCTCTACTTCATGCTGTTACGCACCAGCGCAACCCATCAACTCTAGAACCAGGGCTTCCATGTCCAGATCAAAATGTGGGCGACCAGTGCGATTGCACCGAAACCATACATCGTCTTGACGACGATCCCGTGCACCAACCACTCTTCGTTGTTAAAGAGCGACTTCCATTGTGCCGGCACCAAGTCATTCTTGTTGTCTGCCATTGTTGTCACCCCCTTTCATTGCACTATAATTGCTGGGTCTGGCGGCCCCCCAAGCTCCCCTTTGAGCCACGTCTCGCGACGCTATCGACCGTGTGTGCTTGGTTGGACTTGTCTCGATTATAGGATTGAAAAATGCCCATTGTCAATTGTTTTATTTACACATTAAATATATATTCACTATGCAAACACTATGCAACTTGCGTATCTACTCCGTTTCGATCGTTTCTGCCAACGAGTGAGCCCGATAATGCCTGCTATCTGCTGAATACGACGAACTCATAACTACAAATACGGCATCTGATAGCATCAATATTCGATTGCCTACGACTCACTCTGTACTACAGCATAGTGCAGATTCGTTACTACGTGTAGGTGGCGAGTACTGGAATTTTTGCCAAAAATATCGTGCTGTATCCTGATACTGATGATGCAACATCTCCACACCTTCCACCGGAATGAAGTGGTAATATGCTTAAATTCATCGATTAATCATTTACACTATTGCGAGTGTGATATACCACGCCATTCCTGCGATGGCTCTGTGTGCCAAGGACGTACTCGCTACTAGACCGCATGGCTTGACAGTTGCACAGAAATTCACTGCCGCTGGCGTGCACGGTATGATGTGAAATAGCGTATTTCTGATATTTAAACATTCCAATATAATATAATTAATCACGGCTAATACAGTATTAGGATGGGGTAAATAGAGATTTTACATTATCTGTACCATAGACAAAACAATTAACACTCATATGGCATGTAGTATGTGCAAAAGAGAGGAATATCTGTGCATATGCAACGGTTTGACAATACATATACAGTAGGTATACAATCAGGGCGAAGCGATATCAATGAGACGAAATGGAGTAAACGATAACGTTTCTCGTATACGGATGATATACACGGGCAAATTGCTAGTGTATACACACCAGCGAAACGAATGGGGGTGTTCGATGATTGATCAAATCCGACACCTACTCGCCTTCTCCAACACAGCGCGCTACAACATCAAGGCAGTAGTTCAACAAACGCAAGTCAATGTATCGACATTGCGTGCTTGGGAACAACGCTACGGCGTACCACGGCCGACTCGCACCGAACATGGTCACCGTCTCTATTCTCAACGTGACATTGAAATCATTAAGTGGCTCAAAAAGGCAACCGAGGATGGGATTGCGATTAGTCAGGCGGTATCATTGCTGCAGTCTGACCAAGAGCAACTACCAGACCCTGGCATGCTTGCCCCCGAGCCTACCCGTGCACGGATGTTGCATGTGGGTGATGCGGGTTGGCCGGATTTACAGCATCAGATATCTGATGCATTGGTGAGTGCAAATATTCGACAGGCGCATGCGCTGATGAACACGGCGATGACACTCTTTCCTGTTGAGGCACTGGTACACGACGTGATTTTGCCGATATTGGACGAGCTCGGCAATCGCTGGATGTACGGCAATGAGTACACGTTGCAGCTCCAGATTGCGGTGCAGTTTGTGCGCCAACGATTGATGAATCTGTTGCAAGTGCATGCCTCATTTGGGAGTGGCCCAAGGGTGATGTGTGGCACAACGACGAACGACGAGCATGACATTGCATCGTTGATTTTTTCGGTGTTGCTGGAGCAACAATCATGGGAAGTCGTGCATATCGGTCCGAATATCGGTATTCATGGTATCAGTGAGCTGATGGTGACACAGACACCTGCTATTTTGGTGCTATCGGCTTCAATGGTTGAACATGTGGTGTCACTGCAGCAAATCGGGCAGTTGATGGTGTCGCTCCATCATCACGGCTTGCGTTTTGCATATGCGGGGCGTGCATTCGTGCAGAATCCAGAACTGTGTCGGCGTATGCCAGGGACCTATTTAGGGGACGATTTTGTGACCGCATGTCAAACCCTGCAAGTCATTGGGGATGAGTTAATGGCAAGTGGTGCTTTTGCTGCTCGAGAGCAACGCGGACGCGTGCGCTTGGGTATGCAATGATACACAAAGGAGTCACAGATGCGGGCTATTGATGATTGGCTCATTGAGCATGGCAATCGGGTTGCATCCGAACTCGACCGGCGTGCCGACCAGATTTGTCGCAGTGTGAGTGTGCAACTCGAACGAACCTACCCCGGTTTGTGCCTGGATGGCGATCGTGCTGATGCGGTGCAGTTCCAAAAGCAGATGTTCGAAGCGTCGCCACGGCGCATGCATCGCCTTTTGCAGACAGCGTTGCGGTTGCGTGCCGTTGAAATCATTCAGCGGGAATGCAAATGGATGCTCGACTTAGCGCCACAGTACGGTGTGACCAGCCATCACATGTATGCGATGGCGCGCTGGTACTTCGAAGCCGCACGCACACTTGCAACCATTGATTCTGCTGATCGACGTGCCCTCGACATGATTGAGCAACTCTTTTTGCAGACATTTGACTACAAAGGTCTCGCTACACGCTCATGATGTTTGTTGCCGGTTTTGTGTGATAATACCCCGTAGTCAGTAATAGATATACGGGGTAGTTGGATATGCCACGGCTGGTGTGCTTTGGTGATAGTATTACGCAGGGGAGCATTGGGACTGCCTATGTGGCCAAAATTGCTCATGCTATGCCACACGTTGATGTACTCAATCGTGGGATAGACGGTGATACCACATTCAACCTGCTACAACGTGTGGAAACGGACGTCATTGCTACTCAACCCGACGTGGTGAGTATCATGATTGGTCTCAACGATTTTGGGACTGCCTACGGTGAACGCCTCAGTCGTGCCTACTATCGGCTGCTCAAGCGTGTGCCAATTGCAATTGATATCTCAGTATTCGAAGCCTTATATGCCGCACTCATCGAACGCTTACAGCGTGCGCAGATTGCGGTTGTGCTGTTTACCCCAACTACTCTCGGTGAGTTGCCAGATACTCCGGGCCAAGCGTTGCTTGATGGCTATGTGGCTGCGGTCTACCGCTTAGCACAGCAGTATCATTTGCCGATTGTTGATGTGCGTGCCGCCTTTGTACAGGCGATGCGTGCACGACCGTTTGCTGGGCCAATCTACCATTTGTGGCGTGTACCACTCGACAATATTGCCATTCGCACAGGTACAACATACGAACATATCTCCCGCCGGCGCGGGTTCCAGCTCTTGGTGGATGGAGTACATCTCTCAGATGCTGGAGCTGCGTTGGTGGCCAATACTGTCCTACCAACGCTCCATCAGTTGTTACCGCCTGATGGGCGTTTGCATGCTGCAGAGGAGAATTAACATGTCACCAATCAGCTTTGCAGCTGCAGTTGCGACCATCACTGATGTGATTGTGTGCCATGGTGATATGCAGGTACTGGTGCAATCGGTCAGCTATGATTCGCGCACTGTGCGCCCTGGTACGATTTTTGTGGCGTATCAGGGGTTTCATACTGATGGACACGCCTATATTGCGCATGCGATTGCAGCTGGTGCATCGGCAGTCATCTACGAGGATGCCGCTTATGATGAAACGATTGCAGTGCCGGCGATTCGTGTCCCCAACGCACGCCCAGCTTTGGGGCATGTGGCTGCTGCGCTGGCGAACTATCCTGGGCGGGCCATGCGTGTGGTGGGGGTGACTGGTACTGATGGCAAGACGACCACCACCTATCTGACCGCCTTGACGCTTGATGTTGCAGGGCGAGTATCGGGCTTAGTAGGTACTGCTGATTTCAAGGTGGCGGGGCGCTTGTGGGCCAATGCAACACGCCAAAGTACCCCTGAAGCTCCAGAAATCCAGCAAATGCTGGTCGATATGCGTGTAGCTGGCTGTACTCATGCCGTGCTCGAATCGACTTCTCATGCCTTGTCTCGTGATTGGCAACGCTTGGTAGGCTGTGCGTTTGATGTTGCCGTACTAACGAATGTGACCAGCGAGCATCTTGATTTCCATAAAACAGTGACCGAATACCGCCGTGCCAAGATGCAACTCTTTGAGATGCTTGGCGAATACGTGGATACACCGTTGAAATCGCGCAAAACGGCAATCGTGAATGCTGATGACCCACATCATCGCGATTTTTTGTTGGCGGCACCACTGCGTGCCGAACGCCTGACATACGGAGTCCATCAGGCTGCCGATGTACGTGCGCGTAATGTGGTCAGTAGTATGAATGGCCTTGATTTCGACCTCGAATCGCACTGGGGCAATCGCCATGTGCATCTCAATCTTACCGGTGATTTCAATGTCTCTAATGCGCTGGCAGCCTTGACGGTTGCTGTGAGCGAAGGGGTACCGCTCGATGATGCGCTGGCGGTTATTAGCAGGGTCGATGGGGTGCGTGGCCGCATGCAACGCATTAGTGCAGGGCAACCGTTTGCTGTACTCGTCGATTATGCGCATACTCCAGCCTCATTTGACAAAGTCATGAAACTGGTGCGCCCGATTACTCCGGGGCGCCTGATTGTCGTCTTTGGGTCTGCAGGTGAGCGTGACCGTGACAAACGCCCTCAACAAGGGCAGATTGCAGCGAGCTACTGCGATGTGGTGTATATCAGCGATGAAGACCCACGTGGCGAAGACCGGATGACCATTCTCGAAGAAATTGCCGTTGGCGCCCGTGCGGCTGGACGGCGTGACGGGCACGACCTCTTTTTGATTCCTGATCGCCAGCAAGCGATTGCTGCGGCCTTGGCGCTGGCTGAACCACGCGATATGGTGCTGTTGCTTGGCAAGGGTCACGAGGGGAGCATCATCATGGCAACGGGCTCCATCCCGTGGGATGAAGCCCGTGTGGCACGTGATATTTTGGCGCAGATGGGGTATACCGCTAGCTTTTGACGACGTCGTTGATGGCGGCATCGAGTTTGGTGACCAGCTCATCGACGTGGCTACGCTGCATGATGAGCGGTGGTACGAGGCGGATAACGTCGTCGCCTGCAGTGGCCACGAGCAGCTGGTGATTGTGGCCGGCTTCACGCACGGCGTTTACTGGCACCGACATACGAATCCCTCGCATGAGTCCGCGTCCCCGGAGCTCAGTAATCTCAGGATGGCGGGCCATCAGATCCTGCAACGACTCATCAAGATAATCACTTACTTCACGCACGTGGGCGAGAAATTCCGGTGTATTGATTTTGTTGAAGACGACTTGTGCCACGGCGGTGATAAATGGCCCACCGGCAAATGTTGAGCCGTGGTCGCCGGCATGAATGGTATCGGCGATTTTTTGGCGCATCACAATGGCTCCGATTGGCAAGCCACCACCGAGTGGTTTGGCAATGGTCATGATGTCAGGTGCTACATCGCTGGGGTGACCCCAAATCGTGCCGGTGCGCCCAATCCCACACTGGATTTCATCGTAGATGAGCACCACGTCGTGCTGGTCGCACAAGGCGCGGATTTTGCTCAGATAGGCGTGATCGGCGACGCGCAAGCCACCCTCGCCTTGGATGGGTTCAATCACTACTGCACATACGTCGGCGGTGATAAGGCTTGCGAGTTGGCTGATGTCGTTGTAGTCTCCAAAGCGCACATCAGGCATGACCGGGGCAAAGGGTGCACGATACTTTTCACGGGCGGTGATGGCGACGGCGCCCATGGTGCGCCCGTGGAACGAGCCATCAAATGCGACCACACCAGTTTTGCCTTCGCCGTGGCGATCACGGGCATACCGCCGGGCGAATTTGAGTGCGCCTTCCATGGCTTCAGCACCACTATTGCTGAAAAAGACGCGATCGGCCCATGGTGTGGCATTGACCAATGATTTGGCTAATTTTGCGCCGCTGGTGTTGTGATAGAGATTGGAAAGATGCAACAGCCCGCCGGCGTGTTGGGCGATGGCGGCAGTCACGTCGGCGTCACCGTAGCCGAGTGCATTGACGGCGATGCCAGCCACACAGTCGAGGTAACGGTGACCGTTGGTGTCGTAGAGATAGCAGCCTTCGCCACGCTCGATGACAAAGTCGGCACGGGCATACGTCTGTAAAATGTACTCTTTGTCGAGATCAATGATTGCCTGACTCATGCTGAACTCTCCTCTTGGGCGTCTGACCACGCCAATTTATTGTGCTGATGAACCGTTTATTTCAAACCGTGCCAACTGTTCGAGTGCCTTGACCAACGCATGATTGCCTTCGTGGCCGAGCCCTGCCTGTTGGAGTGTCCGATACAACTGAAAAATCAATGCGGTACCCGGTAGTGGTACTCCCAATTCATCGGCAGCACCCAGCACGAGTCGCAAATCTTTCTGTTGTAGATCGATGGTAAACCCGGGGCGCCAGTCGCGGTTGAGGATCTGCGGACCACGGTTTGAGAGCATCCAGCTTCCAGCGGCCCCGCCACTGACGGCTGCCAGCGCCTTTTGTACATCGACGCCACCGGCCTGGGCAAACAACAATGCTTCGCTCATGGCGAGTGCGTTGCCCACTACAAGAATCTGATTGACCAGTTTGACGGTCTGACCTGCTCCTTGTGCGCCCACATGAATGATGTTTTTGCCCATGGCTTGAAAGACTGGTAACGCGCGATTAAAATCGGCTTCGGCACCGCCGACCATGATACTCAACGTGCCCTTGGCGGCACCTTCGCTGCCTCCACTCACGGGTGCATCCAGCATGCTACCACCACGTGCGGTAATGGCCGCGGCGAGCGCAACCGTGCTCTGCGGGCTGATGGTGCTCATGTCGATGACCAGCGTCCCGGGACGCAGCCCTGCCAGTACCCCGTGTGCGCCACCAATGACGGCTTCGACATCGGGGGTGTCACTGACACAGGTGATTACAATATCGCATTTGCTGGCCAAATCGGCCGGTGATGTGGTCGGCTGAGCGGCCACATCGGCGAGCTCGTGCATGCGACTCGCCGTGCGATTGTAGACATACAGCGGGAAGCCAGCACGTGCAATATTGCGTGCCATGCCGCGCCCCATGATGCCGAGCCCGATAAAGCCCACGGTGGGTTGTGTCATCGTCGTCTATCCTTTGTGACTAAATCACTGCATGGTGTCATGATACACCATACTGCATGGTATCGAGCATCTCCATCAGAGCGTCACATCGTGGCCGCGCTGCTGTTGCATGGCGGCCGTATAGGCGATTTGGGCCACTGCAACATCTTGGGCAGCATTGCCGACCGACTTAAAAAAGGTGATTTGGCTATGGTCACTGCGTGCCGGAGCCGTGCCATTGGCAATATCACCCAGCTGAACCACGCGCGCAGGGTCGAGGAGTCCTTGATCGCGGGCAGCAATGAGCTCACCGGCCTCGCTCCAGGCGGCTGCAAATTGATCGACTGCCACATAGGAGCGCCCAACGGTACGTGGGTCTGCTTCGATCATGGTATGCGTAAACGAGCCTATCCCGTTGATATGGGTGCCAGGTCGGATTTCGCTGTCTGCAAACACGGGAGTGCTTGCAGAGGTCGCCAAGCAGACTACATCGGCCTGTGCCAGCGCAGTGGCACGGCTCTCAGCCACGCTGATTGTGCATGTGGGGTGCTGTGTCTGGAGCGACTGCATGAGTTGCTCTGCACGTGCACGCGTGCGATTGACAATGGTGATGTGGCTAATTGGGCGCACTGCACAGACTGCCGCCACCTGTGCCCAGGCTTGCGCACCGGCACCAATCAGCACGAGATGCCGGCTATCGGGGCGAGCGAGTAAGCGTGTGGCGACACCTGCGGATGCGCCGGTGCGCAACACCGTGAGAAAGGTGCCATCCATCATGGCCAATGGGCGGCCGGTATGCGCCTCGATGAGCATCACAATGGCATGGATGGTGGGGAGTTGGTGGCGTTCACGGTTGTGCGGAAACACAGAGACGATTTTCATACCGAGGCTGGCACCGTCGACGAGTGCCGGCATAAAAAACGTATGGGATTGATGTGCTGTTTGGTCGACATCGATGCGTAGCGGTACACTCGTCGTGCCATGTGCAATACTCGCATAGGCGTGTTGGACCGCATCGATTGCAACGGACATTTGCACAAGTTCCCTAATATCGGTGGCTGTCAGGATTTTGAGGTTAACCATGAATTTGCTCCAAATTCCGTTGAAATTCACCTTGAATGATGATATACTACCAGAGGTTTGCGCCTCCATCGTCTAGCGGCCTAGGACGTCACCCTTTCAAGGTGAAGGTCGCGGGTTCGAATCCCGCTGGAGGTACCACTTCACCACGAAGAAGAGTAATCTTCTTCGTGGTTTTTTGTTGTACTGCGGGTGAGAGTGCTACAATAGCGGTGATGCAGAAGGTAAGGTGTGTGCCATGTTTTCACCGACGTTGTGCTTTGCGTTCACCCCTTGGTTGTGGGTCGGCTCATATCTCGGCGGTGATGATGCGCGCTTTCGTGCGCATCTGGCTTGGATGCAGTCACATCAGATTGCGCTGATTATCGATTTGACTGCACCATCCGATGAATTACCCAGCTATGCCGACGCACTAGCCACGTGTGCTCCGCACATCCGGCGTATCACCTTTCCCATAAATGATGGTGATATACCGTCGCCGCCACTGATGCTCGCAATCCTCGAGGCACTACACACTGCCCATACGCAGGGGTGTATCGTCTATCTGCATAGTTGGCGTGGCATCGGCCGGACGAGCATGGTGTTGGCGTGCTGGCTCATCCAACAGGGGCATACTGCGAGTGAGGCACTTACCATCCTTGCCGCGTTGCCACAATTCCATGGGAATCATCTGCTCGGTTTTCATGTGCAAACTGATTTTGTGTTGCGCTGGCAGAATCCAGATGCATCCACTGCCGATTATTGGCGGCGTCTGCGTGGGGTGTTTCGTGGGGTGTTTCTTGGTGGTGCGGTTGGTGATGCCATCGGATTGACCAACGAGCTGTGTACGCCGGCAACCATCCAAACCATGCATGGCATTATCGGTGGGGGAATCTTTGGTGTACCTGCAGGCACTTGGACCGATGATACATCGCTGATGTTGTGTGTGGCAGATAGTCTGATTGTCCAGCGTGGCTTCGATGCGCACGACCAAGCGACGCGCTATGTACGCTGGTGGCGTGATGGTTATTTGGCGTGTGACGGACGTACATACGATATCGGCAATGTGACCACTATGGCACTCTATCAGTTCATCCAAACTGGTGTGCCCTATAGTGCCTTGACCACCGAACATGCTGCGGGGACGGGAGCGGTCATTCGTATTGCACCGATTGGCCTCTACTACGCCTCAAATCCACGTGAGTTGAGCGAGTATGCCACAGCATGCTCGGCCATCACGCATGCGGCGCCATCAGCGTTATCTGCGGCGCAGGTTGTGGCCACGCTGGTGGCGCGCGCCCTGTTCTGTCGTGACAAACAACGCCTGATGCAGAGTGCCTGGTTGGTGCACTCGCTCAACGCCGCCATTCAAGAGGTTGTCGATGGCACATATCGACTGCGGCAACCTCCAGTCATCCAAAATTCGACACACGTGGTGCGTACACTCGAATCAACGCTGTGGAGTTTGTGGCACCACGATTCGTTTGCCGATGGGGTACTGGCATTGGCGAATTTGGGGGGCATGTCGGGTGCTGCCTGTACCATGTATGGCCAGATTGCGGGAGCGTTGTATGGCGAAGATGCGATTCCAGCGTCATGGGTGGCACAACTGCGCCGGCGCGAAGAAATTGCCTGGTACGCAGAAATGTTGCTCCGTATGGCGTGGCGTTCGTTGAGCACCAGCACAGCCCCAACTGAATTGTTTGCGCAGTCGTCCCACGAATAAACCCTTTTATGTACCAATATATGTACCAATAAAGGAGGAGTCATGCACGAGCCACCACTCCACTATCAGGCTGATCCACGAATCTGGGCCGGAGCCTTGCTTGGTGATACTGATGTATCTGTGGTACGTGCCCGTATTCAGTGGCTAAATAGCCATGGAGTGACACACATCATCGATCTCACCACTCCTGCTGATGCCTGTCCACCCTATGCCGCGTTGCTGGCAAAGCATGCCCCCGGCATCGTCCGTCACGCATTCCCCATTCGTGATATGGGGGTGCCGTCACCTGGGTGCATGCTTGCTATCCTCGACACGATTTCGACCATAGTGGCTGGTGGTGCAACGGTGTATGTGCACTGTTGGGGTGGCAAAGGTCGCACTGGTACGGTGATTGGGTGTTGGTATGTACGCCAGGGCATGACGGGCGCTGATGCACTGACCCGCATCGTACAGGTTCGTGGTGACATGCCGGGCTCATCACCAGAAACAGATGCACAACGTGCCTTTGTAATGGCGTGGCGTGAGCCGAGTGCTACCGTTGCCGCTCAGTGGCACCAATGGCGTGATCGGGCACGGGGCGCCATGCTCGGGCTGGCGGTGGGCGATGCAGTCGGGACCACACTCGAATTCAAACGGCCGGGGACATTTGCCCCACTCACCGACATGGTGGGCGGCGGACCGTTTCGCTTGCCTGTTGGCGCATGGACCGATGACACGAGTATGATGCTCTGTTTGGCAGAAAGTTTGATGGTATGTGGTGGTTTTGATGCCACCGACCAAATGCAACGCTATGTGCGCTGGCAAGACGACGGCTACTTTTCAGTTACAGGGCGCTGTTTCGATATTGGCTCGACGGTGCTCGGGTCGCTCAACCGATTCAGACGGAATGGTAACCCATTTGCTGGCGACCCGCACCCCATGAGCGCAGGCAATGGCTCGTTGATGCGCCTTGCGCCCATTGCCGTGCGCTATGTGGCCGACGCACAGCTGGTGCACTATGCCCGTGAAAGCTCGCGCACCACACATGCCACCGCCACGGCACTTGATGCGTGTGCGGTGATGGCACAACTCATGGCTGTGGCGATCCGTGGCGGTAGCAAGCAGGACGTGTTGGCGCTGGTTGCCCAGCTCAGTGCCGACCATGCGCTTCATGCAGACATTCAACGCGTGGTAGCCGGTTCGTTTCGGCGCGAGCCACCTGATATCCGCGGGACGGGCTACGTGGTACAATCGCTCGAAGCCGCTTTGTGGGCATTGCAAAAGCACAACGACTATAGGAGTGGTGTGCTAGCTGCTGCCAATCTAGGCGAGGATGCCGATACCACAGCAGCCATCTATGGGCAGTTGGCAGGAGCAATATGGGGCGAATCAGGGATTCCAGCCTCGTGGCGTGATAAGATACTACAGTCAGATGATATGACATGGCGGGCCGATGAATTGCTCGGTGCTGCATGGGGACAACTTGTACAGGCATAGTGTGCAATTCTTATCTGATTCTCATTTATGCTTTACGTATGATTTATCTTCGTCTGGCAAGGTGATTCAGTACCAATTTCGTGGTCGGTGAAGTGTCTCTTTGGGGGAGGATCCATGATTGAAGTGAGTGGCTTGACCAAACGGTACAACGATGTGACCGTGGTAGACGACGTGACATTTTCGGTGGCGCGAGGTGAAGTATTAGGCTTTTTGGGGCCAAATGGTGCTGGTAAGACGACAACCATGCGCATGCTCACCGGGTTTCTGCCCGCAAGCAGTGGGAGCGTGACCATTGACGGGTACGACATCCAGACGCAGTCACTGCAGGCACGACAACGCATCGGCTATCTGCCTGAGGGGGTGCCGTTGTACCCAGAAATGACGGTAGCCGGCTATCTCGACCACATGGCTCGTTTGCGCAACGTCAAAGAGCGCGCCGATGCGGTTGAGCATGCAATGGAATTGGTACACTTGAGTGAGCGTGCTGACGACCGCATCGGCAAACTGTCCAAGGGGCAGCGTCAGCGTGTTGGGCTTGCGCAAGCACTCTTGCACAACCCGGACGTGCTCATCCTCGATGAGCCGACAGTGGGGCTCGACCCGCGTCAAATCATCGAGGTACGTGAGCTCATCCGCGAGCTGGGTGCCACGCGTACTGTGATTTTGAGTACGCATATCCTGCCCGAAGTCAGCATGTTGTGTAACCGGGTGGTGATTATCAAAAAGGGACGGGTAGTGGCTGTCGATACGCCACAGGCGCTCACATCGCGCTTGCAGGGATCCGAGCGCATCGAGCTCACCGTGCACCAAGCGCACGTCGACGTACAGCCGTTGCGTACCATTGCTGGGGTGCTCGATGTGCAACAAGACGCCCGTGGTGTGATTCAGGTGGAAGTTTCACCGGGGCTCGAAATTCGTCCGCAACTTGCCTCAGCGATTGTGACCCACGGCTGGGGACTGCTTTCGATGCAAAAAATCACGCTCAGCCTCGAAGAAATCTTCCTCGAATTGACGACCCAAGAAGACGACGTTGTTGATGCCACGCCGGTGGCGAGTGACGCCGTGGCAGAAGGAGCATAGGCATCATGCGTACTGCGTTGGTCATTGCACGCCGAGAGCTATTGGCGTACTTTATTTCGCCGATTGCCTACATGGTGTCGGCCGTCTTTCTGTTGATTTCTGGGTATCTGTTCTCCTTGATTCTGAT
>JACCDP010473563.1_pt1 | contig 36850 bp, 48 predicted proteins | sample 7445841 | NCBI WGS metagenome assembly JACCDP01 (sample SAMN15323441, study PRJNA562643) | freshwater metagenome | isolation source: river surface water | place: USA:Blue River Watershed | collected 2017-08-17 | reverse complement strand
CAATCACTTGGCAAAAGAACCTGATTCTAAGGCAAAATTCTATCGTGATACACAAACCTGGCAATTTAGAGTTAGTCGTCAAATACTTGATCTAGTGACAAATGGCGTTATAAGTGAAGTGGGTCTTAGAATGCTTTTGCACATAATGTCATACGATAAGCTAGTTTATACCCATAAAACTTCCAGAAATAGGATCGCTTTCGAATTAAATATTTCCCATGTAACTGCAAGAAAATCTATTGCTGAGCTCATTTCAAATAAATTAATAAAAGAAGTAGTTGAAGGGAATGCTGGACAAAAATATTCAAAATTTATTCCTCAATTCACGTTAGACACATATGTCAAATTATCATCCGCAATTGATCTTCCTCAATCTCCATCGTTAGAAAATAGAGAAATAGATAATTTCGAAAGTGAAGTGAAAGAGTGTGACACGCAATACCGTAAATGCCCTGATAACACCATACCCCCCTACAGTAACTGTAGTACCCCCCCTACAGATCGTGTAGGGGGCCCCCTACAGTTCGTGACCCCCATAACTCTTAAAATAGAATCTTTAAAAAATAAGAATATTATTAAAGAGCACCAAATTAGCAGACCCGATGAGTCACAAGAAAAAGAAGTATCGGCCAAGGCCTCTTCCGATGCTGACGCATCGGTTAACAACAGTTCTATTATTTTAAAATCTTCTCCAAAAGAGAAAAGAGAACGAGCTACTAGACGTAAGCAGATTAAAGTTAATCCGTGCACGATCACTAAGGAACATCGCGCAATAATAGACCATTGGAACAGCTTTAAGCAGCTAATGAAGTTTCGTGAAACAGAACTCAAGATTAAGGAGCTCACAAAGGCCCTTAAATCGAGTTTATACGCAGATTATGGCCTTGATGCATGTAAGGATGCCATTACAAACTATGCAAGCGTTATAGAACATCCTGACAGGTTCTACACACATCAGTTCTCACTAGCTCTTTTCCTAAAGAGCGATAAGACAGAAAAGTTCATTCAGGAAAATTTTGACATCACTTGTTATATTAGGAAAAAGTCGGCCTACGAGATTAAACTTAATAACGAAAAGCGTGAAGAGGAGGAGGCCGAAGAGAAAGCAAGACAACTTGTTTTGCAAGGCAAAATAGACCTAGAGGCATTCCCAGAGTTTAAAAAATATTTACCAAAGGGGGGATAAAATGGACTTTGAAACTTTTAAATCAGTATTTTTACTCAAGGCGAAAAAGATTGGCGTTAATCAGGAGCTAGCTGATAGATACCATTCGATTATTGAGCGATATAATTTAGGTCAAAAAACTGTGTCGGAAATAGTTGACCATATCCTTGATAATTACAAAGTCTTTCCAACGCCAAAAGACTTTACCGATGTCGTCAACAGGTTCGTTCCAAAAGGATCTATTTCAAAAAGGCAATGTATTTATTGTGACGGAGAAGGAGTGTTTATCGCCACTAGATTGGACTACCTTGAAGATGTCGCCTTTAGATGCCCAGTAAACTGTACTTACGCGCCCGACATTGTAAAACAATGGTCAAATGAGTATAGAAAATATTATATCCCACAATTTGAAAATAGAGGAGTTTTATGGAAAAGTTCATTATGATTGCAAAGGTTGAAAGTATTTCAGAGGAGAAAAAAACTAAGAATGGTAACCCATTTTACGACCTAAAAGTCACTACTGAAAATACAGGAGTTGATGGTAGAGTTTTTATTAAAAACTTTAGTATGCAGTATTTTGGCAAGTACATTAATCTATTAAAACCAGGTTGCATTTATTTTCTGGATGGAAATTTATCGACCTATAGCAGTGGAGTTTCTCTTTCGCTTGTGACGTTTACTCATATTTCAGGTACGCATTCAATTCCTGTTAGCGAGTCAAAACCAGCACAAAAGACAGAAGAAATCCCATTTTAAAGGAGTTTAAAAATGAAAATGTTTATTCCATTACTAGTTCTATTTTTTGTCTCATGCACAACTACAGAGACAGATAATAAAGTTGTTTACATGGGCAATGATGAGATCGTGAAGATGTTTAATGGAGGTCAATTAATCGGGAATAACTTTCCTGAAATGATCGATGAGGCGGCCGTTGATAGAGAAAAACACTTAATCGAAGATAAGGTGTTCCTCACTAAAGAGCAAAGAGATGAGTTCGAAATTAAAAAATCTGCAAAGATTGGTGAAATGGCCGTTAAGTTTACAGGTAAGGGTGATGTGGATATGCGGTCAAAAGATAGTCCAGTAGAAAGTCAGTGGGACGGCACTTGTACCGCGCATGGCATGAGAAACGTGATCGACAATAAAATTGGCAAAGGCGATTCATCAACACGACATATCTGGAGCAAGTATCGCCAATATAGTTGCGACGCTGCAGTTAAGGCGACACTTAATAAGTCTTGCATCACTGACACAACTAAATGGCCTCATAAAAAAGCTAATCCATATAGCGGTTATCTCGACAAAAAGCACTGTAACATTTATCTAACGGGAGCAAAGTATATTGGTTCAAATGTGCAAAAAGCTATTGACGCTCTAGATAATGGAAACCCTGTATACATTGGAACAAGAGTTGTTAAGTCAATGCTGAACTGTACTCCTGCAATCAATCCCGATTCTGATCCTGTTAGTGGAGGTCATGCATTAGCTATCGTCGGCTACAAGTTTGATGATCGCATTAAAAGTGGCGGATATTTCATTGTAAAAAATAGCTGGGGAACAGATTGTGGTGACAATGGTTACCAATACCTGAGCTTTCATCACTGCCTGAGAAAAGACCTGTACTGTATATTATGGGATATTAACGGAGTCAAGCATGAGTGATTCTCTTGATTCCAGAAAAGAGAAGTCTAAAAAATGGCGCAACAAAATGGGTAGGCGTGTTGAGTGCGGTGGCGTTCACTTTGAGTCATTAGCAGAGGCCGCTAAATATTACAATACTACAAAGTATTTTATAAAAAAATGCATTGAATATCGTAGACCGATTCCATGCCATAATGCTATACCTAACTATGTTCAGATTCTTCCTAATGTTGAGATTGAAAAAAGCGACGATAACTAGCATTGTTAATATTTTTGTATTCTCAGTGCTAGTTTTCAATCTTAATGACTTCTTCCAAGACAAAATTGATATAACAGAACAAGATTTATTCTTTCAAATTTGCTATTATGATGGTTTTTTTCTTTGTTGAAAGACCCCACCTCATCCTTGAGACAGGGTCTAACAAGAGAGAAACAGAGTCGCAAACCATGTGTGGAGGTATGGTAGGTTAATTGTCTCAATTGAAATTCAATTTTGGCAATAAAAAAAGGCCATTAATTTTACTTAATGACCTTCTTCTAAGTTCCCTTTCATCTCTCAAAAGCTATCTCTTATCAATTTCTGATTCATTTATCAAGACGAAATTTGCAGCTTTGAGCTTTTCAAAATCATCTTTACTATTGCTATCAAGTATATCGACTCTCCATTTCACGCAGTTTTCACTCGTGTTTGGCCTGAACCAACTATATCTCAAACATTGTCTGTGGCAAAACTTCCAAGTAGGGTTTTCAACCTCTTGCATGTCACAGGGATGATATCTCCTTTTTGAAAATTCTCGCCCTATTGTTGCATGACTACAACTCTCCGTAAAAACCACGAGAATTATCGCTATTAAAATTTCCTTTAGCGTTGAGTAAACTGATTGCATAATTTGATAACTCCAGTATTCTATCTCTCAAGTTATCAATTAGCGCATCGTCCCTATTATGCTTTTCCTTAACAAGCTCTTCTGCGTATGCTCTACGGAGTTTTAATAATTCAAGTTTGATAGCTTGAGACGCTGTTGGTATTCGATCGAGAACCTTGCTAACAAGTTCAAGGATGATAAATATCTCTTTCATCAAACGAGCTCTTTCTCTATTTCATCCATGATAATTTTTACAAGATCAAGTATGTCATCAACAGTCATTTCTTTGATCTCAGAAGGTATCTGATTAATGCCAGCAATCGCCCTACGATAAACAGGATCAGAGACAAGGTCCTTAAGAATCTTAAGATCATCAATTGTTACTCCGTCAACTAGGTGATCCCTTAAAATTTTGGCAAGATGAATCAAAGCGATAACAATTTCTTTTGTTTCAATCATTTCTTTTTCCATCTAAAAGCCTCCTTCTTTCCCAATATTCCCTTGGTTTATCGGATGTTGGGTGTTTTTTAATAAATCCATTTAATTCGATATGTTTCTTCATGAGCACATATAGCGTTCTCTGAGGTATTCCTAACCACAACGAAACTGCCCTCTTTGTTTTGAAATGGAAAAAAGCATATTTTACAAGCTCTACGATAAACCTTCGCCTTATATCAGATCCTTTTTCGTGGGAACTTGATTCAAACTTAAACATTCTCTAAATTTATCCATATTGAAATTAGGGCAAGTTTTCCCACCATTAAACTCGTAATGGCCATAAACTTTGTCCGTATCTATTTTATATTTTACTTGCAGCATTGAAACTAAATTAAATAGATTTTTAAATTGATGATCCTCGAATCTTTTCCTTCCCGAAAGGCATATCCCTATAGAGTCAGAATTTTCTCCATAACAGTGACTTCCGACTTGATCTAATTTTCTCCCTTCTTGGATATGATCAATATTTCCTCTTATGAAGAAATGATACCCGACCATTTTCCACCCCTTAGCTCTGTGGACAAGATCTATCCACGAAATATCATCGTGATCTGGGAATAGATAAAAGTCTGTGTCGCTACAATGAATAATTATCTTAGCTATCTTTCTTTTTTCCATGGTTATAGTCACACTTTTGAGAGATTAAACTTAATGTTTTTTGGAGCTCAGCTATATTCTCTCTGTTTTTGTCTAATAAAACAGTATGATCTTTCCATAATTGCGTATTTCGACGGATTGAAAATTTATGCTCAAATATCTCAGCATTCATCGCATCCATTCTTTTATCGATATTTTCTAGTTGAGTATTAATCCCCTTGAAGTCTTCTTTAAAAAAATTCATATTTTGCTCGAGGAGATCAACCTTTTTTTGCACCTTAAATATAGACGCAGCTATATAGCTCAGTAGTGCCGTACCTACAGACGCTAGAATGCTGTTTATTATATCTTGTGTCATGGATACATTATATCAGTTCTTCTTTAGCGATCTATTCAACTTTCGGAATAGTCAAATTTGAAAACCCAGAAGTTATAGTCGCCAAAGAAAGGGCAATGCTGACAAGTGTAGATTGTTGAGTCTCCCGCTCCATTAAATTCAATGAAGTTTCTGGACCCACAATTAGGGCAACAAAGGACAATGTGACTACACATATTCGAAATATTTCTCTTTAAATGGTTTGTTTTCTTTTATGTATTTTTTGATTGTCCCGGCCGATGTCCCTAATCTGAGTGCTGCCTCATTAAGCGAGGGGTAAACTTTATCCCCCCACTTAACAGAGATTGAGATCTCCTTAACTTTTTTAAGAGATTGAATGAACATTGAGTTATAGACTTTATTACGCCTATATTGCCTTTCGTTCACTTATTGACCTTCCTCTTTTTTTATTTTTTTTAGATTTTCATTTTTATTTAATTAAAAAGATATCAATTTGCCTATCTGATCCACCACTCAAGGTTGGGTTTCCATCTCCATTGAATGATGCACTTAAATATTCACCTTTTGATAAATAAACAACTCCTGATCCACTTAACCAAACTCCACTCGTAATTGCAGCGTCAAATGATTTTAAAAATAAATTCCTATTAAAACTTCCATTTTTCTTTATTGTAATTTGAGCTGTTTGTCCTGCTATCCAAGATCTTGAACTTGCCGCAATAAATACACTCACATTATAAAATCCAGAAATAGGGGCGGTAAATTTCCATGCCGTACCAGTACCAGAAACAGCATTATGGGTATCTTTTATCTTTGTATCAAAATCGATAACAGTGTCACCAGAAGTCGATTGGTTAGTGCTTGGATAATACTGAGCTACAACCTGCTCACTAGCAGCTATTTGTTGTGGGGATGATCTCTTAGCAATATACATAAATGTATTTGTTGCCCCTGTAACATAGGCTTCAGACGCACTATCGCTTTGGTAAGCATACATTTCGACATATTGTCCTTTAATTAAAGGGTGTCCTGCAACTGAAACTAAAGATTTTGCAGCTGAAGTCACTGCGGCCCCTACTGCTGCAGCAGACCCAGACGCTATCATGGATCCATTCACATAAATTGTTGCTATTATTACCTGTGTGTCGGCAATAGAACTAAATGTACAAACGGCACTTATATCATAATTCCCAGTTTCAGGGACAACCCAATATTTATTAACGCTATCCCATCCTAAGGCATAGTCATATGAAACCGTATCTAATACACACTTTTGATAGTTACCACTGGATGTATGATTAGATGCAGATCCTAAATACATCTTGGCGCATATATTTATCAGACCTGCATCCTCACCCAACACAACAGGATAATTATCAATTGCCCATGTTGGTTTTGAATCTAGTTCTACGTCTCCAGAAATAAACACACTAGAATAAGATGATCCATATTGGAAAGTAATTTGTCCAGTTCCAGCAATAGTTGCTGCCCATCCGCCCATTGATCCTGAATTTGCGACCGTCGTTATCGCTTGATAAAAATTAGTAGAAGTTTTAAAAGTTAATCCAGATATAGTTAATGTCCCACTAGTTGCTGATGTTATATCTCCAGTTATGGTTAATTTTAATCTCCAATTACCATTCATTGTTTTGTATGGAATTGCTGTAGATCTACGACCTACCCATCCTGCCAATCCACTAATATAACTACTAATGTCATATTGCCTATCAGGCATTACCCCATAATTCTTTTTCGTTTCAACAAACTTAACAATCATATCTAAATCGTAAGCGGTCGCATTTGTTGACTGAACATGAAAAATCAATCTATAGCTTGTACTGTCTGGAGATAATTGAAATTCAAATTGTTGGTTTGAAACAAATGATGAAGCATATACATTCTGATCTGCAGGATAGAGCAATCTCGAATTTGTTACATCATAGCAATAAACTCCTATATCGCTATCTGCATAGTTTGTAGATGATTTAAAATTAATCCTTACTACTCTTGTGGCGGCCTTATCTACATCTCCTCTTGTCGTAAAAGCAACGGCCATTCCCTCACCTTTTCCGTCTGCTGCACTTTTCGACAATCTTAAATTTAAAATACCAGCCTGAGTACTTATAGGAGAAGGAGATGCTGCTATAGTTAGTGTTGATGGTGATCCACCTGCCCCATCAACAGGAACAGAGGCAGAACCGTCGTCGTATGAGACATAGTCGGCAATAACTTTAGTAGAAAGAAAATCATATTCACCGCCACCAGAACCTAATGGCAACTCAACACCAGAGCTATTTAGGGTGTACCAAATATCATCACTTTTAGGATAAATCTTGTTATAAGAAGATGCTGGAGATGCTGGAGTTGATGATTGCTTTACTAGCATTGGGTCATCAAAAGTCTTTCCTGTTATCGTTTGTGTTGCATCTGTCCCGACAAGTGTAGTTGTGGCATTTGGAAGTGTTATCGTTTTATCTGTAGTTTGCGAGCTTGCAATTGTTGTCGCTGTCCCAGATGTCCCAGATGCATCGAATTTTATTTTTTTAGTTGGATCGCTTACATCAACTATTGTAGTCGTGCTATCTGACAATGCTTTATTTGTTAATGTTTGAATGCTTGAAACATCAACAATTTCTTTAAGGGCACCGACTTTTCCACATTTAAAATATGACGCAATATCCTTATCGAATATTATCTGGGCATGAGTCGCATCTGACATTTCAATGTTTATGCCTGCAAGATCGTCAGCACTAGCTTCATTGCCACCTTTATTCAAATTGATATTTGCATCTTCGACATCAAGAGTTGATGTGTTAAGTGTAGTAGTTGTTCCGTTAATAGTAAGATCCCCTGTGACAACAAGGTTCCCACCGACATAGGCATTCTTCTCAACACCAACTCCACCCTCAATAATAAGTGCTCCAGTATCTTTACTCGATGATTCTGTGGTATTTGATATTGTTGTTACAGAAGAAAATGTTTTTTGACCTGTTATTGTCTGGTTATCAGAAATAAGAACGAGCTCTTTCCAAACTGCTGAACCAACGGATACATCAACTGCATAATATATTAGACCAGTTGTCGTTATCCATAGTGAACCTACGCTATAACCGTCACCTGAATCATCATTGACCGTTGGTGCGCTTGCAGATGCAAAGTTTGTCTTAACTGAATCAACCTCGATCCAAGCTGTTCCATTATAGAAATTAATTTTATGACTTGTCGTGTTCTCGAATATATCGCCTTCTGCCGCGGCCCCACCTTTTGCTGTAACAAAAGCAGCACTATCAGCATATGAAACTAATGCACTCGCTAATAAATAAGATTGTGATGGAGCGCTTACGCTAACACCTTCTGCAAATGTGAGAATCTTGACTTGGCCGCTCATATGAACCTCATAAATTTAATAGATCAGTTGCTATAATTCCTGTCTTATCCGTAGACTTATCCAAAGATACTATTTTCAATTGTGTAGTAGTTTCATTACCTAATAGGCCGCTCGTATTGAGCTTTATATCGTCACCTAAAATATTATCTATATTGATTAGCTTTGTCGAAAAGTCATAAACGCAATAACGGCTTGACCTGACTTTTATTAGCTCATTTAACCTTGCATTTATATTCTCCATTACATGAACGAATCTTGTAACTCGCGTTATATTATGAAGATATTTTGATTTTGAATCGCTTACCGTATAGCTTGGAGAGTTTGACGTATCCTCCTTGTTCTCATCTGCTGAGTAGTGAGGATTGTATGCTATTATTTGATTTACTATGTCAGAGTATTTAATTTGGACTGACAAAGAATCTTTAATGATGTCGACATCCGTTATTTCATTTGATGAAGATGGTGACGAGTATAACTTATAAACTATTTCAAAACTATTATTCAAAGAAATATATGAGAACGCTGACTTTAAAACATCTTGAACATAATTAATATAATTTTTATAGTCGCCTTCCTCTTGATTCGGGATAGAAAAGCAACAGTTAGATGAATATGAAGTGTTCGCTGTTGTTATCGATGAGCTATTAACTGTTAATCCAGCACTTTCAAGGATAGATTTTATCACTGATCCATGCTTTGCATTTGTTGTGTCTGGTCTAATTCTGAACTTAACAGAATATAGGCCAGGATCAAGAGCGGTTAGACCTGCGTGATTGGCCTCAAAATTGTTAACGAATGTTATTTTAAGCAGCTTGTTCCCACCGCTTGTCGTCGTTACAGTTGTGGAATAGTCTCTCCCATACATGCAATAATAGTTCTGATCATTTCTATTTGTGACAACTATTGATGGGCAATTATTGCTACCAATAACAGCTCCAGTCGAGATAGCACCTTCTTTTGTGCAATACAAATAGTTATTTGTTCTATCCACATAAAGGACTCTTAAATAGTAGTCATTTCCTGATTGAGAGCAAACGAATGTATCCCCAACTCTAAAAACCGAAACCTGATTCGCAGTTCCATCAAGACGAGTATAATTAGGATCTGCGTTGCTTATATTTGATGGAGTAAATCCAAATTGAAGGAACCCATCACCTGAAACTCTCCCTATCATCCATTCTCTATTTGTTGTAGTTGAAACAGTAGAGCTATACGAGATATTTGTTGCAGAATATAAAGTGGATTGGTCTAATTTTTGAGAAGATGTCAAATTCGTCACATTAGCTGGAATTGTCAAATATGAAGATGCTGACCCTACAAAATAATAAATAGGCCTATTTTCATACTGAGTCTCTAAATTAGAATATGTGTCTTTATTAAAATAGACTTCACTCTCATCATCTCCCATAAAGCATTTTTCAAGAAGTTTTGCATATGGATCATCAAATGACAGAGAAACTATCTTATTACCTAGAGAAATCGAAGATACCTTCCCATCAAATATCTTCTGAATATTTGAAGTCGAGTCAAGACACATCCATATCTTAGCATCTATCCCATTAAATGAATCATTCTCTGTCAGATAGTCTTCAAATTCATGGTCTGTGTTTGATATTGTAGCGCCTGAAACAAACACCTTTAGGTTCCCGACAATAACATCCTCTATCGATTGCCTTAAAGATGGGTTAGATAGAATCTTCGGTTGCCAATCTCTAAGAGATGTTGCGCTGTTTTCAGGGTCCTCATTCACAACTCTATAACGACCACCTGTATAAAATAAATAGTAGTAAACAATAATATTATTTGAAATTGAAGTCGGATAAACTGTAAGGGTAAATGTCGATTCATTAAATGAATACTCGCCACTTGATGGAGTCCCAGTAGTCAATGATAAATCAGTCCCATTCTCTTTTATTCCATTAATAAAATATGGGAATGTCATTGAATATGTCCCATCAAGGTTGTCGGTTAGATCGTCGTTTATATATCTCCTCGGGACTATCCTTAATAGATAAAACTTCTCTGAAGATTGGTTATTTTTTATTGTTGAAAAGTTATTTGTCATACGAGTTTATATCCAAAAATTGAAAACTGGATTGGATGATTGTAAAAAAGATTCTGCGAGTTGTCATAAATAGGATATGGGAAGTCATAGCAAAATCCCAGCTCGAGTGTTCCTGGATCATATGTATAATTTTGGGTGTAAATAGTAGGGTAATAGGTTAGAGATTTATTAATATTTTCACGATTAAAATCAACCCTAACCCATCCTATCCAATGGGTTCCTGTAGCATCTATATCAGATAATGGCGATAAAGTTGAGGTTGCGAGAACGTGTTGATATGTATCGTCAGAATAGATTTTTATCCCTATTTTCTCATTTGTAATATTGCTAATTCCGTCAACAAATAAAGTCACTCGCATATACTGAAGTTCAAAGTGATCTTCTGTACTAAAGCTACCAAGCCTTAGCTCCTCTCCAGTGTCTATCGTTCTCACATATTGTGTTGCTGCAAAGTCTGTAAATGCCATCAGATCACCTCTCTAACAGAGAATGACATTGAATAATATTCTGAAATAATATGTTTAAATTTCGGCTGATCATCAAAAACGACATATCTTGTAAGCTCAAATATATCGTCTGAGATCGCATTTGTTGGATCAAGGCTTACATAAAACGGCGTCGTCTTTCCTAGTCTCTCATACATTTTTATGAGCTCTGACTTATCATCTGGGTTTAAAACATCAATAATAAGATTCGAAAGTTTCCCATATTTCGTTTTTGCGTCAAAGTGAAGCACGCCAGATTCTGACTCGACAACTCCAGAGGGATCAAAATCTGACAACTCAATCCCTGACGCTACGTTGTATTGAGAGAGCGTAATGTAGTCGCCGATATATATGTGACCTATTGAGATCCCTTCAGGGCCTAATGGATTCAACTTATCAATTATTGATATTTTAAAATATCGATAGGATGTATCACTAAGATCATCTAAGAATCTCATTATACCCTTGTCAGTAACATCAAGCGTTACCTCAAATGGCGGACTAGTCCATTGATTGAGGTTCGACCCACAAAGTTTTACTGTTGCGTTGTTCGATATTGTAAAAGTCTCATTTAATGGACCTATGAGGGATACAAAGTTAATCGGGGCATTCCAGCCGAGATCAAATATGGCATATTCTTCGGTATGATTCCGTTGCTCTTGTGCCATCCATGAAGTGCCTAGTGTATCTGTTGATAGAACATATCCAATCGTGTTCCATACTGAATTTGTCGTTTGAGAAAATCTTAATATTGCCGATCCTGTATGAGTTATTTTAAATCTATAATCTCCATTCAGTGTGTCATATTGGCATACCCAGTTAGTTGATGAGGCATTCAATTTTGTCTGAATATGAGCGGCCAAAAGATCGGGGGTTGTATATGACCCACTTGTTAACGTAACGGTTTTATCAGTTCCGTCGTTGATGTAAATGCTGTTATTTGTACTATCAATTAAAAAGTGCCCGCTCGGTTTCCATACCCTCGATCTAAATTTAGATATTGCGTTGCTAAATGGAAACGCTGACAACTGAGAAGAATAAGATACAGAACTAGTTATAAGCTCGGCCTGATTGTTCTCGCAAAACCTTATCCTGCAGTTTCTTGTTGTTGTCATAATGAAGTCCTAGAGTTTGTTCTATTCATTTCTAATAAGATATTTGCGAATGATCTTTGATCTAGCTTTATCTCTGAGTTAACTGTGACTGGAGATTCAAGAAGATTAATAACCCTTGCTAATAAAACATCTTGAACTTTTGAACTGGTATTATTTAAAAAATCATCGAGTTTTTTTGTGATAGACCTATCAAGTACATATTCCTTCGATGAAAGCATCGCTGGGAATGAGTCATTAGAGAAACCATTTGGAACCATCCCTCCTATCTCTAGGCCTACAGGTTTTTTAATTATGTTCTTTAATGGAGGCTTTATGAACGTTTCAGTTACACCTTTTACAGCATCTGTGACTGCTCTAACAGGGTTTCTAATCATATCTAATATATCAACTTTTGCTCCAATTTTGAGTAGAGATCTAAATAGCTCCTTTATATATGGAGGCATTAATTGTTCTGTGACTTGCATGTATATTGCTAAAGCATCCTCATATCTTCTTTGAACCCATTCGTCAGGTCTTGTAATGGTACCAACTGGGTCTGTCACAAATTCATTTACAGCACTTATACCCCCACTTACAGCGCTTACTGCTCCTTGGAATATGCTTCCGACAAATCCACCGAACCCAAACTTTGGGACAACTCCCATTTCATCAAGGAACTTTATTATCCCACCCAGACCTTTATTAATAGCAGACTTTGGAAGCACTATCTCGCCTATCGATAGCATAGCTGGGACATTATCTGTTGATTTTGAATCTCCTCCAGATGAAAATACGCCACCAACAAGACCACCTTTTGCGAATTTCACAAATGGAAAGTCGAATCCAAGGAATTTTTCAACGGCCCCTTTACCTCCTGAATCAAATTTGAATAGCTTTGATAGCAAACTTACAGGGTTCCATTTCTCTATAAAGTCTTTGAAACCTTCGAATATGTTTGATCCAAAGCTTTTAAATATATTCTTAAACCCATTTATAAATGCTTGCCCTATATTTGGTACCAACTTTATTATCCCTTCAATTAAAGCCCCTGCAATCTTCATGATATATGTTGGATTCGTTATCATTGAAACATACATCTCAATGTATGACTGAACCATGTAGGGGATATTTTCAACAAGTCCCTTTATAACTTGAATAACAAATTCACCTGAGAATAAAAATGCGAGATTTTTAAATATGTTCCCAAGAATCTTTGGGATATCTGTTATAAACGAAACGATCATTTTTTGAAAAGTTTCAGGTGCCTGCGCAAATAAGTCTATAAAGGCAGTAAATAACCCAGCTATTGATTGACCTAGTGGACCGAACGCTGACCCTATTGTTGTTGCAACGCCTTTTATTAATCCAGTTGCCCCTTCTTTTATCATTGAGGCGAATCCCTTCGCTGATCCTATAACATCTGCGACGAAGCTTTTTGTTTCACTTTTAAACAATATAATGAACGGTTGTCTTGTCGCCTCTTCAACTCTGTCTCTGAACTCATTCCAATATTCTTTATCTCTTTTCTCTTGAAGCTCTTTTGACTTTAGAGCATATTCTCCTCTAGCTGCCAATGTGAGTTCTTCGGCCTCTATCGTCTTTATATATCTAGATTGGAGAGAGTCTGTTATGAGCTTTAAATCTTTGTCTAATTGAGTCTTTAGTTTTGCCTGTTCTTCGTCACCGCCCAACCTATTTCTTAACTCTTGAATATTCTCAAGAGCTCTTTTCATCGCATCTGGGTCAAGTATATCTTTTTTCCCAGGTTGATTTATAAACTCTGTAGTTTTTGTTTTTAATTCAGCTAGAGATTCTCCGGCCAAGACAATATCTTGGCCAAGTGTTTTAAATGGATTACTTTCTTGAATATTCTCTATCGACTTCTCAAATTGATCTAGACCGAATCCTGCTAGATCTTTCCCCATTTGAGCAGTTCCATCTCTAAATTCTTTTACCGTATCATTTAAGCCTTGAACTGCTGGATCTAATTTATTTTTAATCGCATCTGGCAATACACCAGAAACAAGAGATAAAAGCTCAGTAAACCCAGAAATAATGGTTGTTATAAAAGAAAGGAAGTATGAACCACCACTCCCAAGAAGACTAAAGAACCCTATAACAGCATTTGTTAACGCCTTAAATCCAAGCGCTGCTTCTCCTGTATACTCAATCAGCATACCAAATGCTTTTATCATTGATGAAATACTTGAGGATATAAACTGATTTATGGAGGCAGAATTTTCCTTAATATATTTATTAAAAGAAACAAAAACTTGAGACGCTTTATTTATTGAAGAAACGAATAATGGGGACTGAACAATATAACTACCAAGTGTTTCTTTAAGCTCACCAAATTGATTCGATGCTTTTGCTAATGCCCCTTCGAATGTGTTTGCACTTGCCTCGGCTTGACCTTGAAACCTTGATAATGCCTTTAGAGTATTACTAAAGTTCTCTGTCTCGTTTCTACCCTTAGCAACCTGTATTCCATATCTACCAAGAGCGCCACTATTCCCCTCAATTGATTTAAATACTAATCCTGCGGCCGTCTCTAGGTCTATCTTAAGTGCAGAAGATAAGTCTAGGGATGCCTGAGTTGCTTGTTTTAATTGAGAGGCCCCTAGAGAAGTTAATTGCGCTCCTAAAGTAACAACGCTCATTACAGCATCGTCTGAGTACTTAGTAGTTTCTTGGATAGATGCTGCAAAATCTTGAAAATCAGCTGATGTTTTACTTGAATAAATCCCTGAGCTCGCTAGTGCAACATTTAAATTATTTATTGAGCTTTCTGCTGCCATTGCCTCTGAGACTATCTCTTTTACAGAAAAACCAGCAAAAACAGTTAGTATTACACTCTTTAAACTGAATAGAGAGTCTGTTACTCCAGAAACAACTCCATTCATTTTTTGAAATAACGATTCAGTAGACTTTAGATTCTGCTGAGTAGTAGTTGACGATTTATTAAGTGTATTTAAACTATTCGTGAGGCTATTTATTGCAAGGGTATTTTTTTCAATGCCATTTATTATGAGGTCGACGCTTACTTGATTGGCCATTATCTTTTCCTTTTTTCCTCTTGAGAAATAGTCTCATGGATTAATGAATAGGCCGAAACTTCCCACTGTTCTAAATCTTCATAGTTCAGCCTATAACCCATCTCATTAAGCATCTTTTTAAGAGCATAGTCCTCAATAATAAACGCTGCCTCATTTGTTGCCTTGATCCCTTTGTATGACCATCTCGTTTGATCGATGATGGCCATCTTCATTAGTTTCCCAGCTTGGCACCATTGAAAATTATTGAAGATAATTCATTTAATATAACATTAAACTCTGCATAATATTCAAGATCTTCAAAAGAGTTTATTTTCTTTTTTGATATTTCTACATCAACGCTACTCACCTTAGATTGAACAACGTCTTTAATTTTTATCATTGTTTCAATTTGATCATTTGAGATCTTAACCTCGCCACTTTGAATAAATGATAAATTAATATCCTTAAGAAGATTCATTCTTTCGGCATATTTTGGTATCTCGATCTTGATTGAACCCTTTACACCTTCAACACTACTTTTCCATTCGAAAATCATAAAAACCTTTTTTAAAAAAAGGAGTGAGGGATTTTCCTCACTCCATATTGTAACATCTCTAGAGACAATTAACGTAAACTTCTCCTAACCCATCGCTTACATACGCCTGAAGTGTCATGTTCAACTGAACAAGACCATCACTATCTGCCAATTCAAAGTTTGTAATTGTTGCACTTGGAACATGGAAGTTCAGAATTGATCCAGCAACCCAGTTCCCGCCTGATTTTTTACCCATATTGTAAGTAAAAATAACATTATCATTTGCACGATACTTTTTAAACTCCTCAGCTTGTCCACTTTCTAACCATGCTTGTAATTCAACCGTAACGTTTCTTTGTGTAAAAAGAGACCCTGACCTACCTGAAGTCGCACAAATTGAAGGAACTTTAGTGTGAGTATTTGTGAAATTGAAAGTAATATTCGATGCACTGAAACAACTTATATCAGTAGAAGATCCAAATAGGACTTGATTATTTTTTGCAACATTGATGTCTTCAGCGTCGAAATCGGGCGTATAGGACGCTGATATGGTCAATGCTGTATCTGAAGTGTAGGTTGTTGCAGATGTATCGTTTGCTGTATCTACGAAACCGATTAATGTTCCGATATGAGTGTCTGTGTTATCAGATCCATGCGTTCCAGTCTTCCATTTCAGATTCAAAGTAGCGCCGCCTGTAGCAATTGTAAATTTCCTTGTTGAATCACTATATGTCACTGTGATATCTGCTGTTGCAACTGCATCCATTGCTAATTCAATAGCGGCCGCTAGTTCATATGGATCTTTGTATGTCCCAGTCGTTACGACTGCATTTAGTTCTGTACTTCCCTCATCAAAATCAAGGTATTTATTGTTTGCGGTAACGATCATTGGATCATAATAGTATTCCATCCCTTCAATCGTGAATTGTCCAGAAACAGCTTGTCCAGCAGCAGCAGTCATTGATAATTGCGTAGGTCGGCATCCTCCAAGCAATTCAATCGCGCCACCATTAGCACGATAGTTCCAAAGAGAAAATGGAACATGACCAGTATCGGCAGGCTTAAAGAGAATTGCTTTCCCTAAATTCGTTCCAATAGCTGCTCCCCCTGAAACAGTTTGAGCAAGGTTAAGATCATCTGTTGAAACAGACGAAACGTTTCTAACTTGATAACCTCCAGTAAGTGTCGCATCCTTAATCAATAGAGCTTGTCCTCGTTGGAAATATTGTCCTTCTCCTGAATCAACCACGACCTTTGTGGCTGATGAACCTGTAATTGTATTGTATTCTGTTGAGGCAGTAACTTGAGAACCAAATAATGCCTTCAAAAGAAGTGACCAATTAGGAGCAGTCCCCTCAACGCCACTATGTTTCATATACAAACTAACCGATGCAGTAGGGTTCTCATATCCCTTGGTCGGTTTAGGTGTCCCAATCGATGATTGAAGCTCTGTGTTTTCAATTGCCTCAAAAGATGGTGTTACAGTAAAACCTGATTGAACAGGGATGAATTGTGTTGTAGCACTAGGAGCGACAACCGTGTTTTGAGTTGACTCCTCTACAATGGCCATTACTGTAGTTCTTGTTTGTAGTTCGTTCGCCATAAATTGCTCCTTTATGCCAATGTTTCAAAATACTCAATCTTGAAAGTCGATTGTATCATGACAAAATTCTTTGTATCACCAAGTATTCTTTCAATGCCATTATCTGATATGTAGTCTCTAGCTATAACTACAGATCCAATATTTTCATTTTTAGAAAAGTCATTTATTAATGTGTGTTGATCTTCGAGAAGGTCTTTTTCCTTTGACTCAAACAATGTAATATTTTTATGGCCAGCATAAACAACCTTGGTAAGTGTTACCGTTATTGTTCTTTGCAAAGAATACTTGCACCCAACAATCCTGAATGAATTATTTGCAGGGCCGAAATAAATTCCATATCCATCGGATAGCGATAACTCGTCATTATTTTCTATATTAATCGGATCACTCAATTCACTTTTACTTGGAAATAATGAGGCAATTGATGAATGAATCGCGTCATATATATTCGAGATTGTTGTTGTCATGCTCTCACTACCCTATAATTTGAATTCGCCATTTCATTTCTATCAAGTTGAGCATTGTTATTCATATCAAAACTAAAAAATTTTATGTTTAACGATTCATTATAATTCTTTTCTGCAAGCGTGTATTTATCTTTATAGTCCCCTCCAAGGTTTCTATAAATATGCATTAAGGTTCTCCAATCGGTCGCTACTGAAACGTCGTCGAGCTTAAGAATTTGTCCTCTATCAAGTATTAAATTATTCCTCTTAAGATCCATCACTACGCCTATACTTGACGTAATTATCTCATCCTCCCATGATGTTTTCCCAACAGAAAAAGCTGTTAGGTATGAGTTTATAGTTGTGTCATAGTTATCTATTTGTTGATGATTCGAGAATGAATAAACAAACCTTTTGACTGCTGTTGTTGCTTTTAATGTTTGAGAATAAGAGATCTTTAACCAATATAGATTGTATATTGTTACCGTTCTTAAATCTGAAGGCGCAGTTGTTTCACTTGTGTCCTGAATATATTCCCAGCGATAGTCCTTGTCTGGAGAGAATTGTACAACTCCAGACCTAGCGAGTGGAACACCTGAGACAGATGTAGCATCTAAAACATCTACAGCATCCTTCCATGATGACCCATCCCAATACTTTATAGAAATACTGCATGAGACATCGTTTGCAACACCTAGCTGCATATAGAAGTTATTGAAAGGAAATTGTTGCCCTATATAAATACAGTCTTGAGATGCAGTTAAGTCAAGAGAGACATTGGACGCCTCTTCTTGATTTAAAATTGATTTATCTGTCAGAGTTCCGTTTGTAGACCTGACCAATCTAATATATTGGTAAAGCATTTTATTTTCCTTTTCCAACTCTTAGAGGAAGTTTTTTTAATTTAGATCCTCTCAACATCTCTCTTGCTTTATTAGCACTCATTTTTATCTTTTTCCTTGTCTTTTTCCCACTTGCAATTATACCAAAAAGTCCTGCTTGTTTTCTTGATTTTACTGGCATAATTCCTCCTAGAATATTTCTTTGTAATTAATAGAAATATATGCCGAAGCATTTGCAGTTATATTGGTTGTGGCAATAGTAATTGTCTCGCTAGTTCCATCTAATAGGGCCCCTATAAACATGTTAGTTGCCGCCTGTGCTGAGGTTATAATATCCGATATTGTTTGCCCTCTTGCATAGGTACTATAAATAATATCTCCACCTGTGATTGCTGTAGCTGCAACATCTTTTTGCAAATATCCTGAGACGTCGGCAAAGCTTGCTCCAGTTAATGTTCCATTTTTTACAATTTCGATCAAAAATTCATCGGCCGAAGAGAATAACCCTGTTATGCTAGCGATCTCAATTTCGACTGGAAGTGCTGTTGTTTTTTTTCTTATTGAAATTGCAGGAAGTCTCGTCCCAGCGGCCACAACTGTTCTTGGTGTTGTACCATGATTAACGGTATAGACTCTACCAGTTGGAGAAGATCCTCCTTCACTTATTATAACTCCACACGTGATTTCCATTGTCGAACTAGTTGAGACTGTATTCTTTATTGAAGCACGGATTGGAAGTTGAGCAGTTTGGGAGTAAAGGACGTCGAGAACATTTGCGTTATTTATTAGGTGGCATGGGTACACATGCCCGTCGACATCGAAACCATAGAGCACCCTTCCCGCCCCTAACCATTGGTAATTAATCACTAAAATCTGTTGATTGGCCCAATTTATGTTAACCTTTGAGATCCCTGTCCCATCCATCTTATCATAGTTCCAACTCGATTGAGGGATAGCATTGTCAACAACAATACCAGAAACCTTTGACCTTAAAACCACATATGCAGTTGTTCCATTCAATTCAAAAAAATAACCATTACTATCATCAAATTGCCCATATCTTTTAATTACATTGGCAACCTTAGATTTAAAGTTTCCTGTCAGCACTATCAAATTAGATTTACCAGGATAATATTTAATATATTGCCTGGACTGATAAATCATTTCTGAATTTGTTGTGGTTGTTGCGGTTAGTATAACGGCCTTTTTATCTGAATTATACGTTGCCGTTGCACTCCCTGCGCTTGACGATGTGAACAGCTCAGGTCTCTCATCAAATTGAAACGTATAGTCGAACCTAGTTAGCGGTTCGCTAACCCTGACTCTTGAGAATGCATCTATTTGCTCGGCCGGAAGTGCAATATTTATCGGGAAAGCACCAGTCCCTACTTCCACCCCTGCCGATGTATATTGAGTAACCTTTAATTGCGTGTTTGAATTTACAGAAATTCCACTTTCTAGCTCTTCCAAAGATACTTTAAAGTTCCCCCCGTTGGTCGCCCCAAAATTAGTATATTGTCCGTTTGCTTTCTTCCCTGCTATAACAGACTTTACAAGCTCGGCATCATCCTCATCGATTAGGTTATCCTGAATCCTGTGTGAGCTCGGCTTGCAGTATGTCTTTTTAAAAATTGTCTGAAGATCAAATATAGTTTGGTTCGATGTTCCGTTTGTATAATGTAATCTAAAATATTTTTTATTAGGTTGAACTGAAAATGTTTTTTCCGTTCCGGCTGGAATTGTAAATGTATCCCCAGTTCTCCACGTAATACCATCACTGCTATCCCTTACATGAAGCCCATCTGTGGCACTCGCAACATCTGAATACACGGTCACAAATATCATCGCATAGTCGAGAACATCCTCCGATACACCTTCAAATTGTTGGTTTGCAAGTAATGGAGTATTACTTGAGTTTACCGTTGAGACTTTCCCATCTAAAACAACTTTTAATTGACCAGAATCATTTATTTCTAGCCTATCATCAATGACATTTAATTTATCATTAGAATCGAATGTAAATCGATCATCAATAACCTCTAAATTTCCATTCCCATCAATTGAAAATTGTTCGTCTCGCGTTCTTAAGGCATATCTAGTGGGATAATTTGAATCGGGAACTATGGCACTTTTTTTAATGCTTTCTAGTCCGTGATCAGAAACATCATTTATTTGTGTCATAGTCCCCTCATTCAGATTAAATATTGGGTTACTTCTAACTAATCAAACCAGGTTCATTGGAAAGAGATGATGGACTAATTGATGGATAAAAATACCCAGCTTTTCCATCTTGAATTTTAGTTATTGTAAAACCACTATCTCCAGCACTCACATCTGTTGCAGTCCCAGAAACTTCATTAGCGACATAAAGATAATCGTCTTGAACCCATGCTTTGAAATTAGAATTAGCATTGATTGCCGTTGCCATTGAGGCCGCTATTTGTGCAGCTGTAGATCCATTTGTACAAGCGCATTCAATCTCTGTCCCTGTAGGGTTAGGGTTAACTCCCTCTCCAGAAACATTCATCCATGCATTAAATACATTCGCTGTTGGATTTCTCATTATGAAATATTTATTTTGCAAATTAGAGGCCACACCTGCAGTTGTATTTGCAACTACTATCGAACCAGCACCAGTGTCTCCAGTATTTTTAGGAGATGCATTCGTTAGATTTCCGAGGAGTGTAGATGTGAAGACCAAGACTCCTGCACTTGGATTGGTGATTGTAAACTCTGCCCAGTTAACGTTTAACTCAATAGCGGCCTTAACTTTTGCTGCTACCTGAGCAGCAGTATCTCCTGTAACAATGTCAACTTCTACTTGATAGTCAGATGCAACATAAAGGGCGCCAGTGGGAGAGGTTCCATTGTTATCTTTATCTAACCAAACAGCAAATTTTGTTCCTGTTTTATTTATGATATGCAAATAGTCCCCTTGACCGCACGATGCGAATGCTAAAAAGGTTACAGTCTGCACTTCATATGCCCCAGCATCGGCAAGGCAAGTGATTCTTGTCACTTCTGGGATTGGGTTCATAGGCTTTACATTGAGAACATTCATTGATTGATCAGCTCTTAATATAGACATAGGGAATCCTTTTTAATCTAAACTTCCCGATATAATATCTTTTTTTAGTTCTAATGCTTCATCAGGAACGACAAATGATATATAGTGCGTCCCATTAATTGCATACGATCCCTTCCATTCAACTTTAAAAGGTAGAACATTGATAAATTCTATCAACTTCAAGGGATCTTTAGACCATAAATATCTTATTTGAGTACTTATTTGTTTCATAAATTAAAAATTGGGGAGATTTCTCTCCCCAAATATAAATTAAAAATTAAAGATCAACTGCTGGGTAAAGATATTCAACTAAGAAAACAATTTTACCAGCTGTAAGGTCTGCGGTACCGATAACAAATGAAAAGTTACCAGTTGTAGCGTCGTCAATATAGAGAGGGATCATATGATCATTTGTTCCATCCCAAAGCAACGCTGAATCTAATCCAGATGCATTGAAAAGAGTGTTAGCAGTTAAGGAGGCAACCGCAATGGGAGATCCATGAGTTGTGTAACCGTCGGTATCGTCACCATTCCCCCATGCAACTGTAGCAGATCCACCGCTTGTACATTGAGTCACAACCTTAGCCGTAACGTCTTTTACAATAGCACCGACTGGCAAAGGCGCTTTTCCATCTTTATTTGAAAGCACAATTGTCCCTTGAGCTCCGCCATCAACCGCAAAATCGTAAACATATTCTTGAACGCAATATTGATTTTTCATTTTGAATTCCTTTAAGTTTAAAGATTAATTATGACAGAGATACCACTCTTACGTTAGAAAGCTGCTTCAATCCCATCAGGATGTGAGAATTGACTCTAGATGCCCTGTAACCTTCTGCTCCCATATCGTAAACACCAACCTGAAGTGACTCTTGAACTGCTACAGTCAGGAATGAAGGATGGAACCAATAAGATGTGTTACTGAGGGCGGTTGTCATTTTAATTTCGAAACCGCAGACAGGAGATTGAATCATCCCTGAGCTAAGAGGACTTCCTGCAGGAATAAAGTCTCTTGAAACGAAACCTGTAATATTGAATAAATCTGACATCTGAGCAGATCCAACCGCACCGACTCTCATGTCTTGAGGTACGTCTTGAGCATTAAGAAGTTCTTGAACTTCTAAAATATCGGCAAGTGCAAGTGTCGTTCCTGAATCGTATGCGATCGTATGATCAGGAGAAGATGTCGATGGAGAAATCGCATCGATAATAAGATCTTGCATCTTCTTATTAATAGCGTAAACAGCTTTATCTCTCAGAGAGTCCATGAATGGGAGAGATTGGAGTTGTGCTTGTTTTGTCACGATAAAATCTTTATAGACCATTTTATTAATGACAAGTTGTTGGCCTGATACTGTTGGAACTTCAGTGTCACCAGCTGCGCCTTCTGCAAGTTCAGTGGCCATATCAAAGTCAGCGATAGTTGAAATATTAACCGTATCGCCTAGCGCTTGAATCTGCCCCTGATAGGAAAAATCAACCGATGTGATGAAAGGGAGTTCAGACCTGAGAACATCGTAAAATTTCGCTGACCAAATTTCAGGAACAATAGCTGAATTTGTACTAGTGGTGATTGGCAAACTAGACATAAAAAAATCTCCTTCTTTAAATCTCGCTTAGGCCATTCACCAAGCATATTCGTTATGAGTTTTTCAACCTTTTCTGCATGATTTCATTATACTTCTTTGGATCTTTCTTTTGCAATTCTAAAATTTGTGCAGGGGATAACTCTTTAAACTGAGGGTTCCCTGGCAAGCTACTATTAATTTTTGGAGGGTCTCCATTCTTAAACCAGAAGGGTCGAGTAGTTTTTAGCGTCTGGATAAATTCCCTCACGTTTAAAAAGTTAATCTTCCCCGTAGAGGTAGTTTCAGTTTCGATCATCGACTTGTCAACTAAATCAAGATCCATGAGCGCCTCAGGTCTTATACCATTTGAAAGTGCCTCGGCCTCTATCTCTTTCCTCATTAGGTTATCAACAAATGATGTACTAAGATTCTTAAGTTTAATCTCAGCATCCTGCCTTTTCGACACTTCAAGCTCGTAGAGATCTTTAAAGTTAGACTTCTCTTTCATTTGAGACGTTCTTAATTCCTCAAGTTGTCTCGCTAGATCGTCAGCAGCTTTTCTCGTTTTCTCGAGCTCTTGCTTGTAGTGGTTAATAGCGCCATTAGGTTTTACATTATCTTCTTTAGGTTCGGTCTGATCAATGACCTCTTGTTGTTCTTCTGACATCTTGCTAATCCTTTTTAATCAGGTTTATTTCGTTTCTGATTTTATTAATCTATCAAGAATGTCAACTAACTGTCTAGTTATTGCGGCCGTGAACTCTTGCCCACCTAATGGTAGCATCCGCCTTATAACTTTAGATTTTCCTGCCCCTAGTTCATTATGGTAAATAGCTTTTTCATCCCTAAAAAAGATAGTAAATCCATTTTTATTTATCTTCTTGGATATTGAATCAAGCATTTTCCCAGTTAATGTCAGGTTAACAGGACGGAGTTTCTTGCTATATTTTTTATATCGCCCTTTCCTTATTTGATCTTTATAACTTGGAGAATAGTCTTGGAACCTAGACTTCCCTCCACTTTGACCGCCACCGCCCTTTACAGGAGATTGTCCAGATTGAATTAATCTAACAATTTCACCCATTAAATATCTAGATGCCTCCAGTTTCCATTTCTGAATAGATATAGTATTCGCGTTATTTAGCTTTCTAACAAGTTGTTGATTAAGTCTTGCCCCAAGTTGACTGATGTCCATCAATCCTCCTTGTAGTAATCAATAATTCTATTAACTTCTCGCATTATTTCAGCCTTAAATCTTTGCCTATCTTTTGGGATAAACTGCCTCTTTGGCACCTTTGTCTTCATGCTACTTGAGGAGAACTTGTTGTGGTTATCTGCTTTTTGAGCTTGTTCATAGTCAAATATTCCAACCTCAACACCATCAGATCTCTTTTTAAATTCAAGAGAGTCAAGCATATCACCATGTAGTTCCATGTTTGCTATAGTCGCGCTACTTATCTTTGACTTCTGTTTGGCATATTTTGGCGATAAAGATGCCTTCCAAGATTGACCATCAACAGGACTTTTCCCCTTGGATACATTACTTAAAATTTCCTCGATGATGTATGTCCCTACTTCATTCTTGATCTGTGTTTTGTTCTTCATCCCCTCTAGATCCATCTTCAGAAGATATGTCACTTTGTCTACTGACTTGGCCATCTGACTCTCCCATCATTGTTTGCATTGAAGACATCATCTTTTGCCTAGAAAGCATTGTCTTTGTTTCCATTATTTCCATCATCCTTCGCTTTGCATCTTCAGTTGATAGCTCAGGATTGTCTCTCATAATAGAATCAACTAATGAATCAAGCTCAAGATCCCTTCTCTTCTGAATAATATCAAGTTTCTCCTGCTCAGTTTGAACAGATTGCAGCTGATTAAACTTAAGACTTATATCAATACCTTCGTTTATTTTCCCAATCTCGACATAGTCAGGACCTAGCAATCCTCTATCTAAGAGGTAATTGTGCCACTTAAAGTAAATCTCAAATATTTCTGGTTCGTTATCTCTATAGATCTCTCTCTTGTTCTCTTGGTCTTCTAATAGTTCAGACTTTTTAATTAATTCTTGAATGCCAGACTGTGCTGACATCCCACTATCTGAACCCATAAATGCCGCTGGTTCTAGTCCGTTTGTTTTCAATAATGCACTTAGGTATTCTTTGACTGACTGCATATATGTATCAAGAGGTGGATTGGATGTGGCGAATCCTATTTGTGGATTAGGATCTCCTTCATTTACCTCAAGTGTGATTGCCTGAGATGGGCCTATCTTAATATTCTTTGGGACGCCTTTTCCGAATAGATAAAACAACCCCATACCTTGGTATTTTGCAATATAGTAAAGATCGGTTAAGAATACATTTAAAAGGATCGATCCCTCTATCACATCGTCTCCACCAACCGCCCAGAATGCCCCATCTTGCTCAGTACTAAAGTTAACAAATGGAAGCTCACCTATTGGGTTAGATAAGTCTTCTGCCTGAAGTCCTGGGATAATTTCACCTTTATTATTTGTAGTGAAGTGATATTTTGAAGACCACCACACATACCTCTGTTTCTCAGATCCCATATCAGACGGAGAGTCAGCTATAATTTGATTCTTGCCGTCACCTTGTCTGAAAGATAAAACCTGTTCGTCAGACGCTTCATGATATTCAGAATCTAAAGATGCCTCTTCTCCTCTAGAGTAATACGAGAATATGACTACTCTTGCCTCTTCTGGATTGTTTGCGTCTTCAATAACATCATATTGAAATGGAGGGAGAACATTTAATTTTATCTCCCAATATCCATCTGTTTGATCAAGGTAAGGATAGACCTGAACCATTGCATTCTTGAATAGTTCTTCATATCTGTTTACCTTTTTCATTACATTGTTAATATTGAGCATATCAACAATAGAGTCTACCTGAGATTGACCTAGCTCATCGCCAATTACTTCTCTTTTTGCACCGTTCGCATAAAGCATCGCTCTTTTGTTCACAATTGAACGAGCAAAGGAGATATTTGTGGCCCTGTATTTTATCTCTTCATAGGCACTCTCCCCCTGCTCAGCTTTATACACGTCTAAGACATATTTCTTGGTGAAATCTTTGTAACAATCATATCTTTTGATGGCGTCCTGTTTTCTCTTTTTATTCTCGTCCCCTTCAATTTCTTCTATAACTAACGCTCGAAAATCTTGATTCAATAGGTCTGTTTCTTTGTTCAACCGGGTTTCCATGAATACTCCCATGGGAAAAATAAGAACCTGTGTTTTTATGCTCTAATTGTCTTACTATACCATAGCCTATTGCAGTAGTGATATGTTGAAAAGGCATTGAATCATCTTCGACATACGACCCCCCTTCCTTGAGCTTTGTTAACCTAAACCCCTTTATTGTTGTCTCGCACTTTTTACAAATAAAAACACTTATTTCGCCTTTTGAATTGCATAATTGACCGTTAACAACAAGATGCCTCTTTCTCACAGGAGGGTTCGACAATGGAACATCTATTTCACTATTGACTCTCCCGAATTTTCCAACGTGATCATCCATTGCCTTCTTGATAATGTCATAGTCGCTCTTGTTATATTTTGACGATTTAGACCTCCCTGAGGCATCACCATGTATAATGTACTTAACTGGTAAATCCCATAACCCCCTTGCTATCTGCTCATCACAGGATTCCAACGTGTTCGAACCATAAATAACAACCTCATCGAATACATAAAACTTATCGTTGATATACTGCATAAAAGCAACACTCATGGGTTTATTCAACCCGATATTAAAGTCATATGTTATTAGGATTGGATATTTTAAATTTATCTCATATGAATCAATGATGTTTTTCTCTGAGAACGAATAGTAAATCACTTCTGATTTAATCTCTATCCATTGACCAAATAGCATCCTTTGAGCTTCCTGAGCAGTAAAAGTATTCTTTAGTTGTTCAATATATGTCTTCGGGAGAAATGGATTGTCCGATGTTATGCTATAGTAAACATGCCTTGTAGGGTATTTTGACGCTATAAAATAGTCATATGCCTTATGTGAAGGAGCGTCTGGGTTTGTAGCGCAAATGACAAAGTTTTGTTTTATATGAGGTAGACGGCCAACACGAGCAACAAGCTCTTTATAGAATGCCTCAAACTCATCTGAATCATTCTCTGTTAATTCCTCGACTATAGCGCACGATAATTCAAGAGACCTGAATTTTTTGTATCTTTTATCTGCCCATGATCTACACTTTATTTCTGAACCGTTGCTAAACTCTATCCTCCCTGTTGTTTCGTTGAACCAATAGTCTCTACCTATCTCTAGGTCTCCCTCAATATGATCTAGTACTTTTTGCAATATTGTATCCCTCAAGTCTGGCATTGCTTTTCTTGCTAACAGGCACTTTGCCTTTGGATAAGTTAGACAATGGACGATCGCTATATGCGCCATCAAAAGAGACTTCGCAGAACCTATTGATCCAGAAAGTAAAATTTCATGAACCCCTAAATCATAGTCAAAGTTCGCCATATCATTTATGACTTGATACTGCATAGGAATGATTGTTGGATCAAATTCACTTATTGACGGAGTTGATGTCGATAGCATTACAACTCTCTTTTTGAAGTTCTTCTATATAGGCCTTTCTCTCGTCTGCTTGCTTAACTTTAAGGATCTTTGCCGTTTCGCTCATCATTTGTTCAGCTTTTAGTTTGAGAGCACTCTCACAAAAGATTCTAGCAAAATCATGAGAAACTTTTTTTAACAAGAATATATCCATGGTTATTGGCCTATATTCTGCTTTTAATAGCTCTCTTGATAGGTTGGAAATGAATATGTGTTTTCTTTCATGATTAATCAAAAATGAATGAACGTCTTTATTCAATATTTTTTCATTGATATATTCATCAACAAATTGTGTCACATATTCTTTTACACTACTCATTATGAATCTCTATAATTTTGTTGCATTCCACTGATAAGCCTTGCAACCTCAGCAGACAGCTGTCTAACTTTAACCTCTTCTGACTTAATGTAAGTGTATTTATGAGTATGTGAATCGGTCTTAATTGCCTCTTGAGAACCTTTGCGAACCTTTGGAGGAGATATTTCAAGATGGAACTCTCCATTGCTATTAACAACATTTACCTCGTGATAATGTCCACCAACAGAATTAGTCTGGGTCATTTTTTTACCATATGAATCATACGTGTGGAAAAAGTGGCAGTGATCAACTGTTGTCAATACTGGTCTCTTTGGATCAAAACCAATATTCTTCAGCATTGTTGATGATTCTAGTTTGAATGTGTGAATCTTTGTGTATACATTGCCAGCGTCAATCGTCTTTATGTTCTTAAACTCATCAACAATAATTTTTTCGCTTTGTTCTGTTTCTGTTTCAGCTTTCTTTCTCATCTTCTTCCTTCTTTATTCTATTTAATTCATATTTAAGAGTTATCGATTTACCTGCGGAGGTATGATCGACTTCAAATCTTTCTGAATATTCATCTCTAAACCGTGTTTTTAGAAAGAAAATAATAAGTGCAGTATCAGATTTTTTTGCACTAAATTTTGCATTTTCAACTCCGCGCATTTTCATATTGGCAATTGACTCTATATATTTTTTAGCTTTTTCATGTCCAATTCTTCTCGCCATCCCAAACTCAGGATATTCATTTACCCAATTATTAAGAGTCTTTGCACAAGTATTAATGTCAGCGCCAAAAGAAGAAAAACTAAACCCTTTAGACATATGCTCTATCAACATTTCACAATATTTTTTTTGATAATGAGTAACCGACCCTCCACCTTTTCCATTAGGATTTAGCTTAGGATTTAACTTCACCCTTTCCTTAACATGCTTTGGAGTTGTCATTTTTTGTTCCTCTATGGCATCTATTCCAATTTACAATAGTTATATCGTAAGCAATTTTTGCAAAATCTATTATATGCTCTTCAACATCATTGATAGCTCCTATTTGTTTTTGATTAAGCTCTTAAGACCAGCTTTATTCACGTAAACTTTCTCTATTTTATTCCCAACATGTTTATCTGAACTTAACAAAGATCTCTTTTCAATTTTATATATATTTTTAAACCTATTATCTTCAATGTTATATTCAGATATGAATACAGGATTTATCTGCTCATGCGCCCAATCTAAAAACTTTCTCCTATCAAATGATTTATTCTTATCGTAATCAGCTGTCCCATTATATGGGATATCGCAATAGATTATAGAGTTTTCTTTTATATCAACTTTCTCATAGCTCGTATTATAAAAATCAAGTCGTTCGAGTTGTTGGAGTTGTTCGAGTTGTTGGAGTTGTTGGAGTTGTTGGAGTTGTTGGAGTCGTTCGAGTTGTTGGAGTCGTTCGAGTTGTTGGAGTTCTCCTATTTTTTTATCTCTATTTAATTGAACTATCCTATTTCGCAATAATAACCGCCTATCTTTTACACTATATCCTTCTTTAAATTTATTCATTCCCATAGTTTTAGTTGCAGTCTCATCAAACTCATTAAATATAATTGCATTGTGAAGTGACCTCTTGTATGCCTCAATATCTTTCCCAAATAAATATGAATCTCCATCGTTCCCAAATGACCAGATCATTTTTACATACGGATCATGATCTTTTCTCCTTAAAAACTCCTCCCTTGATATCCACTCAGGTTTAAAGACATCATAATTATACTTTCCTGCAATAGCATCTTTAATTAGATCACATATTCCTTGCCTAATCTCATTAAAATGAAAATGCTTATAATCTCTCGACCTATTTTTAATCATGCAATGAGTGATTGAAAATCCTCCTCCAAATAAATCATAAAAATGATCTGCTTTTGTGAATAGCCCACATATCTGTTTGCAGATAGACGATTTAGAACCCATATAGGGGATTCCGAACCCACTCATTTATTTTTTATCCTGGCCACATATCCCTTAGATATTAAATCATCGTAAAGATCTCTCGTCTCCATATCATTCGGTAAAGTGACTTCAACTATGAATTTTTTAATCTCCTCATCATCACTATTGTCTTCAGAATCAAGTTCAATATTCTCAGGAACAATAGTAAAGTCAATCAACCCAAACTCTTCAAAGTCAAAATCATCTAACTCAACATCTAACTCACTTAGATCTTCTTTAAACCCAAATGAATCAAAAGTTGAATGTCTCGCTATTTCATTTGCAGCTATTAGATGAGCATACTCATCCGCTTCTGTTTCGAAATCTTGATAAACAACAGGAACCTCTTGCATACCTAACTTTTTTGCCGCTCTTAATCTTGCATGACCGCTTATTAAAAATCCCGATCTGTTAGAAACAACCAAAGGATCTCTAAAACCTCTCACCTTGATTATCTTGGCCAAAACATCTATTTGTTTTTCACTATGGACATTTCTGTTTTTTGGATTTTCAACAATCTTATTAATATCTACTATATCTATTTTTTTTGATTCGATTTTCACCTCAAGTTTTCTCCTATAGAGAAGGCCCTAACCCAACAGGACAATAAGCATGAGACCCTTGATCGTAGAACCCATATGCTTTTAATCCATTAAAAAACTTCTCGTACTTACTAACATCATTAAAGTTTGCACAATCATATGGAGTCTTATCTTTCGGAAGTCCAAGACCCTTCACATATGAATCACTAAAACAAATTAACATTGCATGCAAACTATCATTCCATGGATATTTATTTCTAAATCTCTTAGTAAAAAATGGCGCTCTGCTACCATATGCGACCATCTCATACTGATACCTTCCTGTATGTCTGAATATTCTAAAGTACCCTGCATTGAGTTTTTCAAATGAGACAGGATCTTGAAAGTATACAGTGCCAATATCTATGCTCTTCATATTTGAAGAGCTCTTAAGTTTATTCTTTTGAGCATCTGTCAAGCATCCAAATTCTGGACTCCACGCGAGAGGGAAAACAAACTTACCAATATTCAATCTCCAATATTCACACTCTTTTTTGGAGCGAGACTTTTCGCACATTTCCTCATTGTCAATTATTGCTAAGCAATACTTGTTATACCATCGCAATTTATAAGGAGAATTATGAATACTAAGATCACTATCTCTTTTTTGAGTTGTTCCCTGGTAACCGCATACTCCAAGGGGGAAACCACTTATCGACTTATCTGAAGTATATTCTTGCGAAAACACACAGAATGAAAATAATGCGAAAATAAACAACAAGAATTTCATCTAAAAATCCTCACCCATTCAGTTTTTCAGTATTTTTAAATATAATAACGCGATTTATTAAAAATGAAAATACCGAAACTGACCTTAACTGTCAAATTTTCAATAAGGAAAAGAATGGATAACTTATTAGATTTTTTCGCAAAGAATAAAAATTATATTGAATAAGATAAAAGTTACTATGAAGATTAGCGCTTTGACCTTTAAATCTTCCAAGATGCCCCCTCTAAAAAGGCCATCCTTGGCATATGAACAATTAGGAGTTGTAAATTACTGTAGCAATCATGTTAATGATCGCCAATACTCCCATGGTCATGAATATATAAAATATCAATCTCATCCTAATAATACTCCACACAAACTATAACGTCGTGGCATTCAGGTATTAACTTACACACTTGCCTACAGGCCAAGCCTCCAGGTGGATTCGCTAATCCATACCCGTCACACACTGTTTCACAAACTTGCTTGCTGAAACATTGCTTTGTCGTAGTATACCTTTTGCACCCAGCATTAAATTTAAAGTCATACCCGAACTCAAAAATGTCGAAAGCAAAAGTGCTTGTTGACACTAGCATTAAACCAATTAATAATTTTTTCACGAGTAGTATTCCTTGTCTCTTGAGGGGCAAGATTATTCTCCCATGCCTTGCCCCTCTTTTTAATATTCAAAATCTAAATCATTTAGATTTTGATCGCACTATTAGTGGTGATAACTTAAGCGCTTACTAATGGTATGAAATAGTTGCTCCTGTGGAAGCGATCAATCCAGGTAGTATATTTTATCTTATAGCTCTTACCGCACTCTTCTGAAGGAGGCACTTTATCGCGCCGTAATCTAGTTGGCATTGCTCTTTTCTCCTTCCCAAATAAATATAGCGTTTAATTCGGATTCCCAACTACGGGTAACATAGAACGGGCACTCGCTGCTTTTAATGATCTTATGTGGGCGATTGGCAATAGGCTTTTTTGAATGTATTCGCTCATGCCCCAACATAACATACTGCTTGCAGTGCTGTAGGATAACCGCCTCGTCTGGACCAAACATATTACCCTCGATAATTGGATCAACGTATTTGTGGGTTATCCAGCTTCCCAATATGATATCAGGTTGCCATTTCCTAGCGACCCACTCTGCGTCCCGCTTTAGTACATGAGCGCCGTATTTTATCGTAGTTTGCCCATACTGAGCGTACATGGCCTTGGCAGCAGGGTGATCCTGACAGTAATTATCAGTACAAGGTATCCCAAGCGCCTGCCCTATGATCCCAACACCAGAACCAATCTCTACGGCCTTCTGGGTGCCTATTAAGGCCTTTAAGAAGTCTATTAGCTCTAGGGTAGGTAGGGTGTACATTCCATACTTATGTCCGAACTGCATTCGCTCGTCAGGGGAAAACTTCAATAATTCTTGTGCATAGGGGATAACGTAGGTGCCATTAGGCAACAAGAAATCTTCTATTGCACGTAAGTCTACTCTGTTTGTAAGTGTTACGTTTTGATGGGGCATGTTTATTGATATTTCCATGCTACTTCTTCCTACAAGGTTTTGGGAAATAAGAAAAAATCTCAAGGTAACGACTCATTCAGGCACCTTATTGAATTGATTTGAAAACTCTCTTTATCTCGAAAACAGATACTGGCAACCCAATCATCGCTCTAACCATTCTTGTTATCTTTTGCCTCTTAGGCCCCTTAATAGCGAGTTTACTATAAAGGTATCCATCCTTGTCCTCAGTATATCTCACATCGAGATCATGTATTAGCTGAGCTAATACGTACCTATCATCTTTACTTAGGTTCAATATCTTTTGTTTGATCTCATTCTCGTACATTCAAGAAATGTAAATAATTTTTAATATTGTGTAAACATTTTTTTATTTAAATTTTAAACAAATTAGATTATTTTTAGCTTGAGTGATATAATATGGTATTGAGGAGGTCTTTATGAGAAAGAGAAAAGAGTATAACGTCCCAACAGATGTGCTGCTACATTATATCTCGATAGTTAAAAGGCAAGTGCTCATAAAGGATGTGTCTCTTGGCCGATATATCGATCTGGACAAGGAGAGAAAGATCTACCACGATAAGCTTTTATTAGCTGCAAACACGACTAGAGATGATTTTGATTTCCAATATTGGCTCGCTATTCAATGTGAAAACGACTTAACAATTTTAAAGAGTTTACTTAATAAAGAGGGTTCCGATAAAGAGGGTTCCGATAAATATGAGAAAATATTCGGGGAGGTCAGTGAGTGAAAATTTACACAGGTCTCAACGAGCTAGGTAGAGCGTACCTAAAGGACAGAATGTTTGAAATTCTCGGAATAACATATTCTAAGCAAGAAGAAGAAGAAGTGTTCGAGCATGTAGAATGCAAAACATCAATGGAATGTTGGGATGGGATAGATTCTCCTGACCCATATATAGAGGTGCTTGACTATAGCGGAAAAATACACTTTGTAGAGTTTGATAAAAATGTTCACTTAAACTCACTGGCCTTAGATGATAATACCAACTCCTGAGCATCGCTTATTGACGTACAACAACCCCATATCCCATTCATTTTTAAAATCTTCTCTCCAAATAACTTCTGCTCTTTAGTAAGTGTACTGAGCTTACCTGGTCTTTTTACCTCAATGGCGAGGAAGCGCCCGTTCGGCATTATGCCCAAAATATCGCTTACCCCTTTAAACTTCCATTTAGAAAATGACATCCTGAAGGTCTTCTTGACTGGATCGTACACTCCATTATTTTCAAACTTGAATGCAAATATCCCCATTAAGTTTAAATATTGAAGTATCTCGTTCTCTATCTGCTTTTCAGTTTTGACATTAGATTTTTTCTTAATCATGCATGTTGGTCACTTTTTTAAAATACCATTTGAGACCTATCAGCTTGGTATTGAACCCATTATCAAGCATCTCTTTGTATGCCATATCTCTTGACCAATCTTGATAAAAATACCGATACAAAGCAATAATTAACCCTGTCCTATCTTTGCCTTTTAGACAGTGAACAAGTACTGGATTGTGAGACGTATGAATCAGATTTAAAACATGATCAACTGCCCATCTTTTAGGAGGGAACAGTCCAGACATTGGAATGTGGTGATAGTCAATTAAAGATCCATAGGGCTCCTTCCCGTCAAACTTCTGAAGATTGATCACTCTCCCTATATTTGTTTCAAAGCAAATATGAAAATAGTCCTCTTCACTCGGTTTATCACTTCTAAAAAGTCTACCAGGAATAACCTCTTTAAGATCCATCAAAACTCCTTTTCAATGGTGTATATTAATTATCTCACAACTTACAAATGGGAATAAAGTCTTCTCTTCTTAGAAATTCAAAGCACTCAACATCCTCGCCCATTTCAATATCATATGCACACTTCTCATCTTCAATTTTCGAATGAATCAATACTATCTCATCAATTTTTGGTATATAATATATATAGCTTTTTTTCATCGCAGCAATCCGTTTTTTACCTCTAATAAGTTGTGAAGTTCTTCAATCTTTTCATCTTTAAATTTACACTCAATACATTCTTTATTCTTATTCTCCTCAGTTTTATCAACTATATTGCAATAATAGCATTGAACCGTGTAAGGACTAAATACATAACCACACTCAGGGCATTTCCACCCGTTAGCACTAAATTTTATCATGTTGTCTCCTAAAAAAATGAGCGATGGATAGACTCGGAATAAACCCACCGCCCACTTTTAAGCGCAATCTAGCTTCACAGGTGACTAGTTCCCGCTTAATACTAATTGATCTATTTGTTCAGCTGTTAATAGGTCTAAATCTGAAAAGATTGAATTTGCTCTTTGCTCATCCCAATCAAGGATCTCTTTAGAATCTTTGAATCCATAGTTGTCTTGGAACCATTTCAATCGATTAAAATTGATTCCTTCATCTGTTTTAACTATGGAGTATATTTTTTGTCTAATTAATGGCCGAAAGTCAGACACAACAGGGGTTGCATCTATTTGATCAGATATAACTTCTTTTTTGACTTGTACTGGTTGAACAACAACTGCCTCTTTTTTTATAGGCGTTTCAACCTTACAATCAGCTTGCTTCATTTCATCATCGGTGTACAATCCACTGAGATCGTTTGGGAAAGCACGTCTTAACGCTAGGGCCTCTGCGCACTTACTAATCATCAGAGCAGGCATCTTTTTCCACATAAAATCTTGTGCTGGCTTATATTCAGAGAATACAGCGATTGCCCTTACAGGAGCTTTAAAGTTTTTCTTGTAAACGCCTGCCCTAGCTGCAAACGGAGGTTCATTTTTTGTCCATATCTCATATTGCTTACCATCTTTATCATAATAGACAATGTCTTCTTGCCCTTCGTAAAGGCCACTTCTCTCAGCAATCAGTCTGAACCCATCAATGCTTGTCTGAAACGTTATCTGTCCGTTTCTCTTGACCATATAAATTTGTCTTCCAAACGGGTCAAGACTCGTCCTATTGCATATCTGAGAAAATAATTTCATCTCTTCTTGAGATGCATCTTTGCAAAGGGTATTTTTAAGAATGGTTAATTGTTCGTTAGATAGTTCCTTGCTGTATTGCTGCAATTGTGTCCCTAACGTTGTCATACTTGTCGTGCTCATTGATTAACTCCCATAGTTTGCGTTCATATTGTACTTCGAGAGCATTCATTGCCCTCTCAATCTTTTCTCTGTTCAAATAAGAATTCCCACACCTACATATTACCCCCCAATAGTACTTGTTGCATTTTGCACAATAGTTTCCATTATATTGGTTTCTTTGCATTTTCTTTTTCTCCCTCTTTTTTTTGCATTGCTATCACTTTTCTTTCTTCTCACTTTCTCTTCTGTGGGATTCTTAATTTTTTCAACAATTTCAGGTGCAAGCTGCTTTATTACTTCTGGTCTGACAGAATCTAAAATTAGATTCAACCCTTTTGATAACATCCCTTCTCCAACACATTTCAGCATCGAAACATCCTGGGCAGAAAGCTTAGCAGTAATTGTGACGTCTTTTTTTGGTGGAAGTTTTATCTTTAGCATTAATTGTTCCTTTTCATTAATATAAAATTGATTTTTAATAATGTAAAATTTTTTTTTCAGAAAATCAACAAATTAATGGTTTTTTATTAATATAAAAAGTGAAAATTGTTTGCATTCAAGAAAAATAGCGCTACGATAATGAAAGTACTGAAAAATGTGTTGACTTATTTAATCAACTTTAAATCTATCTTGATCCACTTGGGGAAGGGGAGCGCATGGAGAATGATGATATTTTCAGACTACCCAATCACTTGGCAAAAGAACCTGATTCTAAGGCAAAATTCTATCGTGATACACAAACCTGGCAATTTAGAGTTAGTCGTCAAATACTTGATCTAGTGACAAATGGCGTTATAAGTGAAGTGGGTCTT
>JACCDP010385945.1_pt1 | contig 36874 bp, 36 predicted proteins | sample 7445841 | NCBI WGS metagenome assembly JACCDP01 (sample SAMN15323441, study PRJNA562643) | freshwater metagenome | isolation source: river surface water | place: USA:Blue River Watershed | collected 2017-08-17 | reverse complement strand
GGCAATCTGGGCAGCATCCTGCGCACCCTGGCCTGGTTCGGCGGCTTTCGCTGTCTGCTGGGGCCGAACAGCGTCGACCCGTTCAATCCCAAGACAGTGCGTGCCAGCATGGGCGCGCTGTTTCACGTGCCCCTGGAGCAGGATGTGCCGCTGGAATCCTTGCCGCGCAACCACGCGGCGCTGTCCTGTCTGGACCTGCAGGGAGAGCCGCTGACCAGTGCCGCCTTTGCGGCCAGCACCTGCCTGGTCTTCGGCAACGAGGCGCGCGGCCTGCCTCGCGCGCAGCTGGAGTCGCTCGGGGTGCGCCCCTTCCGCATCCCTGGAGGCGGGGCCATCGAATCGCTGAATCTTGCGGTGGCTGTGCAGATCTGCGCCTATGAATTGCGGCGCAGTTTCACGAATGGGTGGCAAGCGAGCGACTGAGTCTTGCCTTGAACTCGTTTGGTGGACTGAATGGCGCTTAGCCTAACCAGAAAGCGGCGTGCATCGACTAGTCCCCGAATGTATAAGTGCTGCAAACGAGTACCTAGCATTTTGATTAAATTTCAGCCAATTCAGCCTGCAGCACAAGGCGTTGTCGGGTGCCATTGACTTTGCCGGGGCGAGCGTTCATTTTGCCCCGCAGCCTCCCCGGCCCGCGTGGCGGACCGCCGGGTGCGGTGGCCCATTCAACGATTCGCTGGAGAGAAGACGATGCTGAGAAAGTCCCCCGGTACCCCAAATCCTGGTTCACGCCATCTGCTGCGTCGGGCGCTGGCCTGTGCCGTGCTCGCCGGTGTGTCCGGTCTGGCCCTGGCCCAGGGCGGCGCGCGCGGCCCCGAGGAGCATGCCGCCGTGCCCCCCGTGAACAATCTGCCGAATCCCTACGAGACCGTGCGCAACTGGAGCAATCCTCCGGCCGGCCGCACCTGGGGCTCGATCAGCGCCATCAACATCGACATCGACGGCCGTCACGTCTGGATCGGTGATCGCTGCGGCGCGAATTCCTGTGCCGGTTCCGATCTGGACCCGATCGTGAAACTGGACCCGGACGGCAATGTGGTCACCAGCTTCGGTGCAGGCCTGATCCTGTGGCCGCACGGCATGCACGTGGACCACGAGGGCAATGTCTGGGTGGTGGACGCGCGTGCGGCCAATGCCCGCGAACTCGAGGCCAACCCCTCCGCCGCCGGCAAGGGCAATACCGTGCTGAAGTTCAGCCCCGAGGGCGAACTGCTGCTGACGCTGGGGACGCCGGGCGAACTGGGCGACCCGCCCACCCATTTCACCGAGCCCAATGACGTGCTGGTGGCCCCCGATGGCAGCATCTTCGTGGCCGAGACCCACGGTGCCCAGTTCCAGGACGAGCCGGGCCCCGACTCCAAGAGCCGCATCTCCAAGTTCGCGCCCGATGGCACCTTCCTGATGAGCTTCGGCGAATGGGGCTTCGAGGACGGCCAGCTGCGCTCCCCGCACTCCCTGGCCATGGATTCCCAGGGTCGGCTGTTCGTGGCGGACCGCGGCAATCGCCGTATCCAGATCTTCGATCAGCAGGGCACTCACCTGGACACCTGGTACCAGTTCAGCCGCATCAGCGGGCTGTTCATCGACGCCAATGACATGCTCTATGCCATCGACTCCGAGTCCGACCCGAACTACAACCCGGGCTGGCGCAAGGGCTTGCGCGTGGGCAGTGCCCGCACGGGCGAGGTGCTCTACTTCGTGCCGGAACACGTGTCTGAGCGCGCCTCGGGCATGGGGGGCTACGGCTCCATGGGCGAGGGGGTCACGGTGGATCGTGACGGCAATGTCTACGCCGGTGAAGTCGGGCCGATCCAGGGCATCACCAAGTTCATTCCGCGCTTGATCGACTGAGAGGCTATGCCTGTGGCCGAGCTGCACTTCTACACCAACCCCCAGTCGCGCGGCCGGATCGTGCGCTGGATGCTGGAAGAGACGGGTCTGGACTACGACACCACAGTGCTGGAGTACGGCACGTCCATGAAGAGTGCGGCCTACCTGGCCATCAATCCCATGGGGAAGGTGCCTGCCATCGTCGACAAGGGCACCGTGGTGACGGAGGCAGCGGCGATCTGTGCCTATCTGGCCGATCTGTGTGCCCCGGGGGTGCTGGCGCCTGCGGTCGCTGACCCGGCGCGGGGCACCTATTACCGCTGGCTGTTTTACGGTGCCGGCCCGCTGGAGATGGCAGTGACCGCCAGGGCCCTGGGCTGGGAAGTGCCGCCCGAACGTCAGGGCATGGTCGGTTTTGGCAGTCATGGCACGGTGCTCGACGTTCTGGAGAGAGCCGTGTCCGGCGGCCCATGGTTGTGTGGTGAGCAGTTCACCGCGGCGGATGTGTACACGGGTTCCGGTCTGGTCTGGGGCCTGCAGTTTGGCACTGTGGAGCAACGTCCGGCCTTCGTGGACTACGCGGCGCGCCTGGCGGCGCGTCCTGCGGCGAAGAGGGCGCAAGCCCTGGACGACGCGCTGTTGAACGGTCGTTGACACAAACCGTGACATTCTTGATTTAAGTCATGGCGGCGGGCGGTGGGCTGCCTAAACTCGCCGCCATGAACTCGCAAATTCCATGCATACAGGACCACACCCTCGAAGCGGCCAACACCGCGTCGCTGCTGTGCTCCGACGACATCGCCGAACTGCTCCGCAAGTACGACCGCTCGGGGCCACGCTACACCTCCTATCCACCGGCCACGCAGTTCCGCGCCACCGGCGCCGAGGATTACCTGGACGCGCTGGCGCAGGCGCGCCCGGAAGACCCGGTCTCGGTCTACATCCACATTCCCTTCTGTCGTTCGCCCTGCTACTACTGCGGCTGCAACAAGATCGTCACGCGCAATCGGGATGCGGTGCGGCAGTACCTGAATCACCTGCACAAGGAAATGGCCCTGCTGCGGCTGCAGAGTGCCACCTACAGGCGACCGGTCACCCAGTTGCATCTGGGCGGTGGCACGCCCACGTTCCTGGACAATGCCGAGCTGACCGAGCTGGTGCATTACACCTCGCAGTATTTCAACCTGGTGCGCGCAGACTCGCGGGACTATTCCATCGAGATCGACCCGCGCACCGTGGATCGCGCCCGCATCGAACTGATCCGCGGGCTGGGCTTCAACCGGCTGAGCCTGGGTATCCAGGATTTCGACCCGGCGGTGCAGGCGGCCATCAATCGCGTGCAGTCGGTGGAAGAAATCCGCGAGCTCGTGGGCCATATCCGCACGCGCGGCTTCAGCTCGCTGAACTTCGACCTGATCTACGGCCTGCCGCTGCAGACGCTGGAGTCCATCCACCACACGCTGGCCCAGGTCATCGCGCTGTCGCCCGATCGCATCAGCTACTACAACTATGCTCATCTGCCCGAGCGGTTTCCGGCACAGAAGGCCATCCGCACGGAAGACCTGCCGGCACCTGCCAGCAAGCTGCAGATGCTGACGCTGATCATCGAGACGCTGACTGCCGCGGGCTACCGCCACATCGGCATGGATCATTTCGTGAAGGCGGATGATTCGCTGGCGCGGGCCCAGGACGAGGGGCGGCTGTGCCGCAACTTCCAGGGCTATTCCATCAGCAAGGCACAGGATCTGATCGGTGTGGGGGTGTCCTCCATCAGCAGTGTCGGCGACGTCTTCGCGCAGAATGCGGTGCAGCTGGACAATTACTACCGGGCGCTGGATGCGAACCAGCTGCCCATCGAGAAGGGCGTGGTGTCTTCGGACGAAGACCTGCTGCGTCGTGACATCATCCAGCAACTGGCCTGCTATCGCGCGCTGGACATCGCGAAGCTGGAAGCGCATTACCACCTGCAGTTCACCGAGCATTTCAAGGATGCGCTGCCGGCCCTGCGGCAGTTCGAGCAGGACGGGCTGCTGGAACGCGATGGCTGGAAACGCCTGCGGGTCAGCGACCGGGGCAGCCTGTTGCTGCGCAATATCTGCATGGTGTTCGATGCCTATCTGCAAAATCCGGGAGTAGTGAAGTCACTCTTTTCACGTGCGATCTGACATCCACGGGTCCCCTGCGGCCATCACGTCGGGCGCAATGTCTGCGACGGGCCTTGCCGTGAGCAACGATTTGACTACAATGCCGTCAAACCCAGCTCCCGTTGACGAAGGCGTCTTCCCCGTGAAATCCACTGCTACTGAATTGCATGGCATCGCCAGAGACGTATCCCACCCCAGGTCCTGCCACGCCAATCCGTCTGTCTCCTGCGGCGATTGTCGCCTGGGAGAGTTGTGCCTTCCGATCGCCCTGGATGCATCGGAAATCACGCATCTTGACGAGATCGTCAAGCGCGGCCGGGCGCTGAACAAGGGCGACTACCTCTATCGCGAAGGCGATGAGTTCACCTCGATCTTCGCCATCCGGGCGGGCAGCTTCAAGACCTTCAAGACCACTGTCGATGGGCAGGAGCAGGTCACCGGCCTCTATCTTCCCGGTGAGATCGTGGGCATGGACGGCATCAGCAGCAATCGTCACGGCAGTTCGGCGGTGGCGCTGGAAACCGGTTCCTTCTGCGAGATCCCCTTCCACCAGCTCGAAGAGCTCAGTGCCCGCATTCCCTCCCTGCAGGGCCGCTTCTTCCGCCTGATGGGGCAGGAGATCGTCAAGGATCAGCAGATGCTGACCCTGGTCAGCAGCAACGCAGCCGAAGAGCGCGTCGCCGCCCTCCTGTTGAGCATCTCCAGCCGCAATCACCGTCGCAAGCTCTCCTCCACCCAGTTCCGTCTGGCAATGACGCGTGCCGACATCGGCAGCTATCTCGGCGTCACGCTTGAGACGGTATCGCGCGTCTTCAGCCGCCTGCAGAAACATAACATCGTCAAGGTCGACAACAAGGAAATCGAAGTCATCGACATGCCCGCTCTGAAGGCACTTGCCAAGGTCAATGTGGCTGGCTGCTGAGTTGGCAATCACTGATTGTCTGATTTAGATCAAGGGAACACGACCGCGTCTGCAGTAATCTTCTCATCACTGATCTACGGAAATGGGTAGCAGCAAGAAGTAGAGCAGTACTCGTAAATGCAGTCGCAGTAACGCAGTAAATCGTAAATGGGAAAATTGAAGTCGGTCGTCTAGTAGACTGAGGCCGAAACAAGACGAGAGCATCTTGTTTCGGCCTTTTTTTCGTCCGCGTTTTCTGCCCTGGCACGCCTTCAGGTTACACTCCCGGTCATTGCATCCCTCGTGACGGCAGGAGTCCGGTGTCCCACTCAATCACTCACCTTGTCAGCTTGCTGCGCCAGCAAGGCTTTGTGCACCTGCCTGGTTTCCTTGACGCGGCGGCGCTGACGGACCTGCGCGTTGTGGTGCAGCGCTTTCATCAGACATGGCTCGCCCACAACGCCGAGCTGTTTCGCGCGGGCGCCGTCAACAGCGCGTATCTGACCGCCCGCGGGTCGCTGGATCCCGCGGATCGACTCACGCTGCTGCGCTTCGTTGCGCAGCGCCGCGTGCACGCCATCCTGACCCAGGTGCTTGCGGTTCCGGCATTCATGAACACTCAGTTGTTCTTCAATCCTGCCAATGCGGCGCAGCCCAATTACTGGCATCGCGACATGCAGTACACCGGCATGAGCCTTGAGCAGCAGCAGGCCGCGCTGGGGCGGCTCGACGTGCTGCACTTGCGCGTGGCGCTCAAGCCGGAGCCGGGTCTCGAACTGGTGCCCGGCTCGCACCGCAGCTGGGACTCACCGCAGCAGCTTGCCATTCGTCTGCAGCAGGGCGGCCATCGCAACAACGAGCCGATGGCCGACGCCGTGGCCGTCGCGCTGCAGCCGGGTGACCTTTTGATCTTCAGTGCCAACATGCTCCACAGGGGGCTTTACGGGCTGGATCGTCTGGCCTTCGACATGCTCTACTGCGAAAGCGAACCGCAGTTGCTCGCCTATGTGCGGCCGGACTGCCTGCCAGAGCCCGACCTGCTTGGCGAGATCGAATGCCCCCAGCTCTTCGTGTCGCCACCCGCCCTGGAGGAGCCCTTGCCATGAAAGATGCTCAACGCCAGTCCCTGCTGCACAGCCATCATCCGGAACAGGTGCGGCATCGTCTGCGCAACAAGCCGGGCAGTTCTTCCGTCGGCGATGCGGTGCTTGGCGCCATCGATGGCTGCGTGACCACCTTCGCGGTGGTGGCAGGTGCCTACGGGGCCGGCTTTCCCTCGCTCGTCGCGCTGGTGCTGGGTTTTGCCAATCTGCTGGCCGATGGCTTCAGCATGGCCGTCAGCAACTATGAATCCGTGCGCGCCCAGCAGGAACACATCGACAGCGTTCGCCTGACCGAAGCCATGCATATCGACACCGTACCCGAGGGCGAGCGGGAAGAGGTGCGGCAGATCTTCGCGGCGAAAGGCTTCGAAGGCGCTCTGCTGGAGGACATCGTGCGCACCATCACGCACGACCGCGAGGTGTGGATCGAGACGATGCTGACAGAGGAATACGGCCTGCAGTCGGTGCCGGCCAATCCCTGGCGCGCCGCATTCACCACACTGCTGGCGTTCATCGCGGTGGGCATGATTCCCTTGCTGCCCTTGCTGGTTCCGGCGCTCACGGCGTCGCAGCAGTTCCTCTTCAGCAGTGTGCTGGCGGCTGTCATGTTCCTGGCGGTGGGCATGCTCAAGAGTGTGGTGCTGGGGCGTCCCGTGTTGCGCTCCGGTCTGCAGACGCTGGCGACGGGAGGCGCAGCCGCTGCCCTGGCCTACGGCGCAGGGGCACTGCTGCGCAGCGTCTTCGGGATCGACGCCCTGTGAGGGCAGGCAGTGTCACACTTCCATGCTAGAATCCGTCCCGCTTCGAGACGGCCGCAGAGGACTCCGCGCACATGCTTTTGATGATCGACAACTACGATTCGTTCACCTACAACATCGTCCAGTATCTGGGTGAGCTGGGTGCGCAGGTGCAGGTCTACCGCAATGACGCCATCACGCTCGAGCAGATCGAGGCCCTGCAGCCGCAGCACATCGTGATTTCTCCGGGCCCCTGCACCCCGAACGAGGCAGGCATTTCCGTGCCAGTGATCAAGCATTTCGCGGGCCGGATTCCCTTGCTTGGCATCTGCCTGGGGCATCAGGGTATCGGTCAGGCCTTCGGCGGCGATGTCATCCGTGCCCGCAAGGTCATGCATGGCAAGCTGTCGCCCATCCATCATGCCGACAAGGGCGTGTTCAAGGGCTTGAGCAATCCGTTCACGGCCACGCGTTACCATTCGCTGGTGATCGATCGCCGCACCTTGCCGGAATGTCTCGAGATCACGGCGTGGACCGTCGATGACGAGGGCAACATGGACGAGATCATGGGCGTGCGCCATCGCACGCTCGCGGTGGAAGGCGTGCAGTTCCACCCGGAGTCCATCCTGAGCGAACATGGCCATCAACTTTTGAAGAATTTCCTCGACGCGCCGGCGCGTTGAGACGGGATCAGGACACGGGACTCCATGGACATCAAGACCGCGATACGCCAGCTGACGCTGGGGCAGGACCTGCAGACAGACGACATGACGGCGCTGATGCGCGGCATCATGAGCGGGCAGATGACGGACGCACAGATTGCGGCCTTTCTCGTGGCCTTGCAGCTCAAGGGCGTGGTGGTCTCCGAGCTGCTTGGCGCCGTCACCGTGATGCGCGAGCTGGTCACGCGCGTGGATGTGCCGGACAAGCGACACCTGGTGGATACCTGTGGGACCGGTGGTTCTGGAACGGACACATTCAATATTTCCACAGCTGCGGCAATGGTCGCTGCCTGTGCCGGGGCCCGAGTCGCCAAGCACGGCAATCGCGGCGCCACCAGCAAGAGTGGCAGTGCGGATCTGCTGGAAGCTGCCGGGGTGAAACTGACGCTCGACCCCGCGGGAGTTGCCCGTTGCATCGAGACGCTTGGTGTTGGCTTCATGTTCGCGCCCGGCCATCACAGTGCCATGAAGCATGTGATCGGCCCGCGTCGCGAGATCGGCGTGCGCACCATCTTCAATCTGCTGGGGCCACTGACCAATCCGGCGTCGGCACCCAACCAGGTGCTGGGTGTCTATGCCGCGTCGTGGATCCCGGTGATGCTGGAGGTGCTCAAGGCGCTGGGCAGCGAGCATGTGCTGATCGTGGCGGCCGAGGACGGTCTCGATGAGATCAGCATCAGCGCCCCGACGCAGGTGGGTGAGTTGCACCATGGCACCATCCGCCATTACACCATCAAGCCGGAGGACTTCGGCATAGCCCGTCGCATCGGTTTCGCCATGCTGCAGATCGCCACGCCGCAGGAAAGTCTGGCCCTGGTGCGTGCGGCATTGACCGGCAGCAACGAGGCAGCGGCGGACATCGTGGCGCTGAACGCCGGTGCCGCCATCTATGCCGCCAATGTGGTGGAAGACCTGGCAGCCGGGGTGAGCCGCGCCCGCGAGATCATTCGCAGCGGAGCAGCGCTGGCCAAACTGGACGCCCTGGCGGCCTTCACGCAGAGCCTCTAGCGCAGGGATAGACGACATGGCCAATGCCACCATTCTGGAAGACATCCTGGCGCAGAAGCGCCGTGAGATCACACGCGACAGTGCCGTGCGCAGCCTGCACGAACTGGAACGCGCCGCGCTTGCCCGTGCGGACAGGCGGCCTTTCATGGCGGCACTGCGCCAGCGCATTGCCGCGCACAAGCCGGCGGTGATTGCCGAAATCAAGAAGGCCTCGCCCAGCAAGGGCTTGATCCGTGCTGACTTCGATCCTGCGGGCTTCGCTCGACAGTACGCCCAGGCAGGGGCCACGTGTCTTTCCGTGCTGACGGACCGTGAATTCTTTCAAGGGGCCAACGAGTATCTGCAGCAGGCAAGAGCCGCCTGCAGCCTGCCGGTGATCCGCAAGGATTTCATGATCGATCGGTATCAGATCGCCGAGGCCGCAGCCTTGGGTGCAGACTGTGTCCTGCTGATCGTCGCCGCACTCACGCCGGCCAGCCTGCGCGATCTTGCCGACTATGCGCGTCAGATCGGAATCGACACCCTGGTGGAAGTGCATGACGCCACCGAGCTCGATATCGCGCTGGAAGCGGGATTTGACCTCATCGGGGTCAACAATCGCAATCTCCACACCTTCGAGACCAGCCTGGAGGTGACCTACACGCTGGCGTCCCGTATGCCGGCGGGCACCCTGCTCATCACCGAAAGCGGCATCAACACCCCTGCGGACGTCGATGCCATGATTGCGCGCGGCATCTATGGCTTCCTGATCGGGGAAGCCTTCATGCGCGCACCGCAGCCAGGCGCTCGCCTGCAGGAGATGTTTGCCGCCCATGCCTGACACCTTGCCTCCGGTTCCCCCGAAGAAGAAAGGCCTCGCCCGGCTGCTGGCGGCGGCAGGCTATTCCATCGCAGGTTTACGCAGTGCCTTTGCCTCGGAAGAGGCCTTCCGGCTCGAAGTCTTCACCTTGTGCCTTGCCGTCCCTCTGGCGCTCTGGCTGGGGGAGAGCACCGTGGAGCGTCTGCTGCTGATCGGCAGCGTCCTGCTGCTGCTTATCGTGGAACTGCTCAACACGGCAGTGGAAGCCGTCGTCAATCGCGTGGGGCTGGAATTCCATGAGTTGTCCCGGCAGGCCAAGGACATCGGCTCCGCTGCCGTGTTCATCTGCATGGGGCTGGTGGCCATGGTCTGGGTCGCTCTGCTGATTTAATTTCCTTCCCGTGGGTAAACCTCGCGTGCAATGCGCCGATACACTCAGGCAAGACCCTGAGTTTTCGAGTGTGCCATGGCGTTCGCCAGTTTCTACATGATCGTGTTTCTCCTGCTGCTGATGGTCGGCTCGGTCGTCTTTGCCCGCTATGCGCAGGAGCGACAGGAGAATGATGTGATTCGCCTGTACCGACTGGCGGCACTCGATCGCCGACGCAACGAGACGCGCACCGTGATCCGCGCGCTCCAGGAGGTGGACGATCATCCGGAAACCTTGCGCATCCTCAATCAGGCGCTCAAGACGGATCTGCTGCGCATCCAGAAGCTGGATCCGGGGCGGGCGGACATCGAACAGGAAATCCGCCAGGCCAGCGCCGCTCCCGCAGCGGAAAACAAGAGCGAGAAACCCGGTGGCGACGCGCGCTCCGTGAAGTCGGACAAGCGCACGAGTCTCAGCCATGAACGTGATGTGCAGCGCGTGCGGCAGCAGATTGTCGAGGCCATGGCGATCATCCGGCGGCTCTATCAGGCCAATCAGGTGAAGGCGGACCAGCTGGAATCCACGGCGCGGCATCTGGGGACGCTCAGCGTGGTCGTGGCCGTGAACTCGGCCATTCACATGGCGGAGCAGGCGCTCACGGCGGAGCAGTTCGGCAAGGTGCCGGGTCTGCTGCGATTGGCGGAAGGCTATCTCGCAAGCGGGCCGGTGCAGGGGCGGGAAAAGGCCGAGAAGCTCGAGCAGATACGCAAACTGAGGGAGTCGCTGGAGCGCTCGCGCAGCGCTGGCGGCATGCGTTTCGCCACCGACTAGTGGCTGCGACGAGAGGGCTTCAGCGCGTGCCGAAGACGACGATGGTCTTGCCCTTGACGTTGATGAGGTCCTGCTCTTCCAGCGTCTTCAGCACGCGGCCGGCCATTTCTCGTGAACAATTCACCAGGCGCCCGAGTTCCTGCCGCGTGATCTCGATCTGCATGCCGTCAGGATGCGTCATGGCATCCGGTTCCTTGCTCAGTTCGATCAGCGTGCGGGCAATGCGTCCTGTCACATCATAAAACGCCAGATCTCCCACCTTGCGCGTGGTATTGCGCAGGCGGTGTGCCATCTGCTTGCCTATCGTGAAGACGATCTCAGGATGGGTACGAATGTAATTGTTGAAGTTCGCATAGCTGATTTCCGCGATTTCGCAGGCCGTGCGTGCGCGGCACCAGGCACTGCGCGATTCCTTCTGTTCGAACAGTCCCATCTCGCCGAAGAAGTCGCCCGGGTTCAGATAGGCGATCACCACTTCCCTGCCATCGTCGTCTTCCAGCACCACAGATACGGAACCTTCGATGATGTAATAAAGCGTGTTGCAGGTGTCGCCTTCGTAGATGATGGTGCTGCGATTGTGATAGCGGCGTCGATGACAATTCGTCAGGAAATTCTCCAGATCCTTGATGTGTGGCGTAATGGCCATGAGAGCCATGCTGTCAATCTCCTCGACGGGCAACTCGGTCCCGCAGGACTGTGGGGGCTGATGAGCGTGGCAGATGCATACCACAGTCTTGGTAGCGTGTGAATGACTGGACAGTTCGTCGCGGCCAGTGCCCTGTGGTACTCTGCATGCCTTTCGCGAGGCAGCAAGACTTTGTTGTGCGAACCCTACGAAACCAATGAGAGACGACGATGAAAGCAACTGTGCGCTGGGTGGATGATGTGATGTTTCTGGGCGAATCAGGCAGTGGACATGCTGTGCTGATGGATGGACCGGAAACCAGCGGGGGTCGCAACGTCGGCTTCCGCCCGATGGAATTGCTCCTGGTGGGCGTGGGTGGATGTTCATCCTACGATGTGGTCACAATTCTGAAGAAGGCACGACAGAATGTGACCTCTTGCGTCACGGAACTCACGGCCGAGCGCGCCGATGCGATTCCGGCCGTGTTCGAGAAAATCAATCTGCATTTTCGTGTCAGCGGCAAGGATCTGAGTGAAAAGCAGGTGGAAAAGGCGGTGGCGATGTCTGCGGAGAAATACTGCTCGGCCACCATCATGCTCGGCCGTGGTGGTGTGCAGGTGACACACGATTTCGAGATTGTGCAGGAGTAGGACTCAGACGCGGTAGGCCAGGCCTTTCATCACCTTGGCCATCAGGCCCATGGCGAGCTTGACCGGTGGTGGCAGAGGCGCGCCACCCGCGTCTCTGGCGGTCTCTCCGTGGATGCGCTCATCGACCAGCATCTGTTCCAGCACGGCACGGCTGCGCAGGTCATTTCGTGGCAATTGTTCCAGATGTTCCTGCAGATGAACGCCCACCTGTTGTTCCGTCTCGGCCACGAAACCTAGACTCCACTTGTCTCCTGCCAGACCGGCGGCGGCGCCTATCCCAAAGGACAGTGCGTACCACGCCGGGTTCAGCAGGCTGGGTCGACTGTCGAGTTCCTGCAGGCGCTGTTCGCACCAGACCAGATGATCCACTTCTTCCCGCGCGGCATGCTCCATGGACTGACGGATATCCGGCAGTCGTGCCGTCAGCGCCTGGCCTTGATAAAGCGCCTGAGCGCACACTTCACCGGTGTGATTGATCCGCATGAGTCCTGCGACATCGCGCCGTTCGGACTCGGTCAGCTCGGGCTCGTCGAGCGGCTGCGCTGGCGAGGGGCGTTGCGCGGCGCTGGCGCCAGGCACCAGGGTACGCAGTGCCTGATCGAACTGTTGAATCAGCAGGTCGATATCCAGAGTCGAACGCTGTGCGGAGTCAGTCATGTTCCCTCGCTATGGCGCGATAGGCGATGTCGCGCCTGAAAAACATCTTGTTCCAGTGTACGGTGCTGGCGAGTTCGTAGGCAACGCGCTGCGCATCGGTCACGGACCTGCCGAGCGCCGTGGCACAAAGCACTCGACCGCCATTGCTGACGACATCCGTGCCGCGCAATGCAGTACCAGCATGGAATATCTTGCGATCGGGCAGGCTGTCTGCATTCAGGCCTCGGATGATGTCACCCTTCGCATAGGCATCCGGATAGCCGCCGCTGGCAAGGACTACGCCGACCGCAGGCCGCGCGTCCCAGTCTGCTGTCAACTGGTCGAGTCTGCCATCCAGAGCGGCATTGCACAGTTCGATCAGGTCCGATTGCAGACGCATCATCACCGGCTGAGCTTCCGGGTCGCCGAAGCGGCAATTGAATTCGATGACATTGACGTCGCCCCCATTGGAAATCATCAGCCCGGCATAGAGAAACCCGGTGTAGGGGTTGCCGTCGGCACGCATACCGTTGACGGTGGGGAAAATGATCTCCCGCATGACCTTGTCGTGAATCTGCGGGGTCACCACCGGGGCCGGCGAGTAGGCGCCCATGCCGCCGGTGTTCGGCCCCTTGTCGCCGTCATCGCGAGCCTTGTGATCCTGTGAAGTGGCGAAGGGCAGCACGTGCTCGCCGTCGACCATCACGATGAAGCTGGCTTCCTCGCCGCGCAGGAACTGCTCGATCACCACGCGATGGCCGGCGTCGCCGAATTTGTTGCCACCCAGCATGTCTCTCAGCGTGGTTTCCGCTTCTTCCATCGTTTGAGGGATGATCACGCCCTTGCCCGCAGCCAGACCATCGGCCTTGATGACGATGGGCACCCCTTGCTCGTGTACATAGGCGATCGCTGCATTGATGTCGGTGAAATTGCGATATCTGGCTGTGGGAATGCCGTGGCGGTGCAGGAAGTCCTTCGTGAAAGCCTTGGAGCCTTCGAGTTGTGCGGCATTGCGGCTCGGGCCGAAGCAGCGCTGGCCGTGTTCCCGAAAGTAGTCGACCACGCCGGCCACCAGAGGGGCTTCGGGACCCACGATTGTCAAGCCGACATCCTGAGCCCGGGCGAATGCCAGAAGGGCCGGGAAGTCCAGCGTGCCGATCGGCACGTTCTCGACGCCAGCTTCCGTGGCGGTGCCGGCATTGCCGGGAGCCACAAACACCTTGCCGGCCCGCGGTGACTGCCGCACGCGCCATGCCAGTGCATGTTCCCGGCCGCCATTGCCAATGATCAATACATTCATGCTGTTACCTGCACATGCTGGGGGGTATGCGTCGCTCGATGCCGCACTCAATGGCGGAAGTGACGCACCCCGGTGAATACCATTGCCATGCCGGCTTCGTCGGCTGCGGCGATGACCTCTTCGTCGCGCATGGAGCCACCCGGCTGAATCACGGCGCGAATGCCTGCCTTCGCGGCAGCATCGATGCCATCGCGGAACGGGAAGAAGGCGTCGGAGGCCATGACGGAGCCGGCGACTTCGAGCCCTTCATCGGCGGCCTTGATGCCCGCGATGCGTGCACTGTAAACGCGGCTCATCTGCCCGGCACCAATGCCGATGGTCTGATTGTTGCGGCAGTAGACAATGGCATTCGACTTCACGAAGGTCGCGACTTTCCAGGCGAACAGCAGGTCTGCAAGTTCCTGTTCGTTCGGCTTGCGCTTGCTGACAAGCTTCAGATCCGACGCACTGAGTTGGTGAATGTCTCTGTCCTGCACAAGCAGGCCGCCATTGACGCGCTTGTAGTCGAGTGCCGGCAAGGGCTGGGCATGCCACTGTCCGCAGCTGAGCACGCGCACATTCTGCTTGGTGGCGAGCACTGGCATGGCATCGGTCGCAATGGAAGGCGCGATGATGACCTCGGTGAACTGGCGCGAAATGATGGCCTGCGCAGTGGCTGCATCAAGTTCCCTGTTGAAGGCGATGATGCCACCGAAGGCCGATGTCGGGTCGGTCTGGAAGGCGAGTTCGTAGGCGCGTGTGATGGTCTCCGCCACTGCCACACCACAAGGATTCGCGTGCTTGACGATCACGCAAGCCGGTGCGCTGAAGGACTTGACGCACTCCAGGGCCGCATCGGTGTCGGCGATATTGTTGTACGACAGTTCCTTGCCCTGCAGTTGCACTGCGGTGCTGACACTGGCCTCACCTGGATTCCTCTCCACATAGAAGGCCGCCTTTTGATGCGGATTCTCGCCGTAACGCATGTCCTGGCGCTTGATGAACTGCGTCGAAAAAGTGCGTGGGAATGTGGCGGGGAGTGATTCGTCCGCGGTGTTTGCCGGGACGAGTCTGCCAAGGTAGTTCGCGATTGCGGCATCGTAAGCCGCGGTGTGTTCGTATGTGCGCACGGCGAGATCAAAGCGGGTGCCGGCACTGAGTGCACCACCGTTCTCACGCATTTCCTTCAAGGCTCGCTCATAGTCCGCCGGGTTGACGATGACACCCACCCAGGCGTGATTCTTGGCAGCGGCTCGCAGCATGGTCGGGCCACCGATGTCGATGTTCTCGATGGCGTCGGCCAGCGAGCAGTCCGGCCTGGCCACAGTCGCTTCGAAAGGGTAGAGGTTCACGACCACCAGATCGATCGTCGGTATCTCGTGCTCATGCAGAACGTCCTGGTCGATGTCGCGGCGAGCGAGAATGCCACCGTGCACTTTGGGATGAAGTGTCTTGACCCGGCCATCCATCATTTCAGGAAATCCGGTGTAGTCCGCGATCTCGATAGCCGGAATGTTCTCGGCCCTCAGCAGTTTGTAGGTACCCCCGGTGGAGAGAATCTCGACGCCGAGGCTGTGCAGGGATTTCGCAAATGAGACGATGCCGGTTTTGTCCGACACGCTGATCAGCGCGCGCCGGACTACGGCAGAATTGGGTATGGACATAGTAGGGAAGGTCTTTCGCAAGTGGACGGGACTCGAGAGTCCGTGCGTTCTTTCCCGTCGAAATTAACCGCTGACCGGGCTCCAGTTACAACATTCCGTGTTGTTTCAGCTTCTTGCGTAGGGTACCACGGTTCAAGCCAAGCATGATAGAGGCCTTGCTCTGGTTGCTTCCGGTGTGTTTCAGCACGGCCTCGAGCAGCGGGCCCTCGACCTCGTTGAGCACCAGGTCGTAAAGGTTTGTGACGGATGCTTCGCCCAGATGCGCGAAGTACTGGTCCATGGAGCGTTCAACTTCCTTGCGCAATGTCGACGAGGACTGCAATCCGCTCACCGCTCCAATGTCTGCATGTTGGAAGCTTCTGCGATGGGTAATGTCTTCGAGGATATTCATGATGCGACTTCCTTCTGATTGATCAACGCGTCGAAGTAATGCTCGACGCTCTGCAATTGCAGCGCAGGGGTGTTCACTTGATTGAATTGTTTTCGGAAATGATCACTGCCGGGCAGGTCTTCCGTGGCCCAGCCCACATGCTTGCGGGCAAACATTACGCCCTTGAATTCACCATAGAGTGCGTAAACCTGCTGCATATGAGTCAGAAGCGTGGATTGTCTCTCTGCAAGCCCTGGATCAGGGAGTTCTTCGCCAGTGGCCAGAAAGTGATTGATCTGGCGAAACAACCAGGGGTGACCCTGCGCAGCGCGACCGATCATCACGCCGTCGGCGCCGGTGTACTGCATTACTTGATGAGCAGTGCGGGCATCGCGGATATCGCCATTGGCAATCACGGGGATCGACACGGCAGCCTTGATTTCGCGAATCGTGTCATATTCGACTGCTCCCACGAACCGACATTCCCGTGTTCGGCCATGGACTGTAAGCAATTTCACGCCGGCATCCTGCGCGATGCGGGCAACTTCCACACCATTGCGTGTCTGCGGACACCAGCCAGTGCGAATCTTGAGGGTAACCGGTACGTCTACCGCGGCAACGACCTGATGCAGTATTTCGGCCACCAGCGAGGTATCTTTCAGTAGAGCCGAGCCGGCAGCCTTCTTTAGGACTTTCTTGGCGGGACAGCCCATGTTGATGTCGATGATGTCGGCACCCAGGTCCGCGTGCTGCCTTGCGGCCTCGGCCATCATGCGCGGTTCGGCGCCGGCAATCTGCACGGCGTGCAGGCCGCCATTGGCCGAATGCGCGAGTCGCGTGATGTTCTTGCGGCTCCCCCATTGTTCGACGTCACAGGTGAGCATCTCGGCAACGGCGAGTCCAGCCCCCATGTTGACGCAAAGGTCTCTGAACGGTTGATCAGAGACTCCTGCCATCGGGGCCAGCAGCGTGCGCTGTGATAGTGAGTGCTTGCCTATTCTGATCACGTTGAAAGACGGCTCTTGGTTCGAGTTTCATGGGAGATTGTCAGCACCCTGTGTTGACGAAAATTATCATAGCGACCCCCCGATACTTGGGGAAGGCAAAAATAGGGTGCGATTTATGTGACAGCGTTCACACTCCGTCGTGTGGCGGTAGCAGGGTCGGAGTTCAGAGAGTATTGGCTGCGCTGAAACTGACTTCGTAGTTGATTGCCCGAATGCCGGGATCAATGATGTCGAGAGAGACCTGAACGGGTGTTCCGGGTGGCAGGCTCTGCAAGTGTTGCAGTTCGACTGGCAGATAATGCGAAGGAGCGAACTGACGCTGCGCCACAGCGATGTTGTCTGCATCGGTGAAGCGCAGATTGAGCAGCGGCAGGGCCTGCTCGAACGCGGAGTCATTGCGCAGGATGAGCGTCACGCGCAAGGCATTGGCGAACTCTGGATGACTGTGAACAAGCAGGTTGTCTGTGCGGATGGCCTGCAGGTCGACTCTTCTGGCGAGCGAGCAGGGCAGTGTCTGACAAAGCCGTTCCAACCATGGCCGCAGGGCGTCATTTTGGCCCAGTTCATCCCATTGAACATAAACTGCCTGAAAACCAAGTGAGGTAAGAAGCAAGACTGCAAAAAAGTTCCACCAGCCAGAGCGAGATTTCTGCCCGCCATTGCCTTCCCAGTCATACTCCAGCTCCGCACTCGCGGCGGCGATGCTGTCGAGTTGTTGCCTGCTGGCGAAGGCATTTGTCGCGGAGGCATCGCTTGCTTGCTCTCCTGGCAAGACGAAGTCGTCCAGGGCGCTGAAGCGGGGGGGCTCCAGTGGTGAGTCATTTCGTACGTCGGCCTGCGCGGTTTCGCCCTTGCTGATTTCCTCCTGTGAGCTCGCATGCGTCGGCCTGTCGTGGTTTTCAGATTCCACCGCAATGGGGCTGCTTTCCTCGCGAATATGAGTATCTGACTGACTCGATGAACCAGGCTCTGTCGCCTCCACGAAGGTGAAGACAGGCTCGGGGACCTCGGGCACGTCGACGCTCACTTGCGCCTGTGGCTCAATCAGAGAGGGTTCGTCATCCTCGTCGATTGCGTCATTCGCTGCGCCAAGAGGCTTGTCCAGTGTCTGCAGATCCGCAGACGGCAGGAGATGGTCGTCGGCCACAAACACTCGCAGGCAGGCGCCACATCGCACCATTCCGTCCGCAGATTGCAATTGCGACACGCTGGTGCGAAACGTGGTATGGCAGTGCGGGCATTGTGTGATGAAGAGAGCCATAAGAGCGTGAGAAAATGCTTACAAAGTGATGTGTTCAAGAATGCTCAGCGTCGCACCCCTTCCACGCGGACCCATTCGTCACGAATGACGGCGGGCAGCATGTCGAACCAAGGGCTGTAGCTGGCCATCAGTGATTCTGTCTGCTGCGAAAGAACGCCCGACAATATCAATCGACCACCCGGTTTGACCAGCGCTGTGATCACTGGGGTCAGTTCCTCCAGCGGCCCGGACAGGATATTGGCGACGAGCACATCAGCCTGAGGGTGATCCTTAACACCTGGAAGGTGGACACTCAGTCGAGAGGGCGCGATGGCGTTCAGGTCGCGATTGCTCTTCGTCGCGAGAATTGCCTGGGGGTCATTGTCGATGGCGATGGCTTGACGCGCCCCGAGCAGAACGCCGGCAATCGCCAGAATTCCAGAGCCACAGCCATAGTCGATGAGAACCTTGTCCTGCAGAGGGCAGGCGTCGAGCCACTCCAGGCAGAGCGCCGTGGTCGGATGAGTGCCGGTGCCGAACGCAAGTCCGGGATCCAGCAGGATATTGACGGCATCGGGTTCTGGTGGAGTCTCCCAGCTGGGACATATCCACACACGCCGGCCGAATCGCATCGGCTTGAAGTCCTGCATGCAGACGCGTTCCCAGTCCTGGTCCTCCACCTGTTCGAGAATGATCTGATGTTCAAACTGCAGGCCGGTTCTGGCCTGCAGGCTGTCGGCGATTTCGGCCATGCTCGCGCCAGCGTCAAACAGGGCGGTGACTTCGGTGTTGTGCCAGATGGGGGTGGTACCAGGATCAAGCTGGAACACCGGTTGATCCTCCCCATCCTGCAACGTGACTGACACAGCGCCGAGGTCGGAAAGCACTTCCTCCACGACTGGAGCAAGTGCTTCCTCGACTCGGACGCGCAGTTGTTGCCAGGGCATTATTTCGCCGGCAACTTGTGCTGCGATGCCAGCTTGCTCTCCAGATAGTGGATGTTGACACCCCCTTTCTGGAACTCGGCATCGCGAATGATTTCCTTGTGCAGCGCCGTATTGGTGCGAATGCCATCGATCAGCAGTTCATCCAGGGCATTGCTCATGCGTGCCAGAGCGCCGGCACGATCCTCACCATAGGTAATCAGTTTGGCAATGAGAGAATCATAGTAAGGTGGCACCGTATAGCCGCTGTAAATGTGCGAATCGACCCGTATGCCATTGCCGCCAGGCGCATGGAACAGGTTGATCTTGCCCGGGGAGGGCAGGAAGGTGACTGGATCCTCGGCATTGATGCGGCATTCGAAGGCATGACCCTTGAGTTTGACATCCGATTGCTTGATGGAAAGCTTCTCGCCGCTCGCGATCTTCAACTGTTCCTTCACGATGTCGATGCCGGTGACCATTTCCGTGACTGGATGCTCGACCTGCACGCGGGTGTTCATCTCGATGAAGTAGAACTGTTCGTCCTGATACAGGAATTCCAGCGTGCCTGCCCCGCGATAATTCATCTTCTCGCAGGCCTTGATGCAGGTCTCGGCGACTTGCTGTCGGATGTGGTCCGGAATGCCAGGTGCGGGAGCCTCTTCCAGCACCTTCTGGTGACGTCGCTGCATGGAGCAGTCGCGATCGCCCAGATAGATGGCATTGCCCTGGCCGTCGGCAAGAATCTGGATCTCAACGTGCCGCGGATTCTCGAGGAATTTCTCGAGGTAAACCACGCCGCTGCCGAAAAAGGCCTTGGCCTCCGATTGCGTGACATAGATGGCCTTGAGCAGGGCCGCTTCGCTGTGCACGACACGCATCCCGCGTCCGCCGCCGCCTGCCGCTGCCTTGATGATGACCGGGTAGCCGATGCGGCGAGCGATCGCCAGCGTGCGTTCCTTGTCGTCGTCGATCGGACCATCCGAGCCAGGCACTGTTGGCACCCCGGCGTCGCGCATGACATTGATCGCAGAGACCTTGTCACCCATCAGGCGGATGGTCTCCGGTCGCGGACCGATGAAGATGAAGCCGCTTTTCTCCACCTGTTCCGCGAAGTCGGCATTCTCCGAGAGGAAGCCATAACCCGGGTGGATGGCGACCGCATCGGTGACCTCGGTCGCACTGATAATGGCAGGGACGTTCAAGTAACTGTCAGTGGCGGCGGCTGGGCCAATGCACACGGATTCATCGGCGAGGCGCACGTGCATCAGATCGCGGTCGGCGCTGGAGTGCACGGCCACGGTCTTGATGCCCAGCTCCTTGCAGGCTCGCAGTACGCGCAGTGCGATCTCGCCACGATTGGCTATCAGTACTTTATCAAGCATGAAATCAGACCTTTCGCTGAAGTGAAGGAGGAATCGGTCAATGGGCGATCAGACGATGGTGATCAGTGGCTGATCGTATTCCACCGGTTCGCCATCCTTCACCAGAATGGCCTCCACCACGCCCGCATGGTCTGCCTCGATCTGGTTCATCATCTTCATGGCTTCGACGATGCAGATGACATCGCCGACCTTGACGTGCTGACCCACTTCCACGAACGCTGGCGAAGACGGTGATGGAGAACGATAGAAAGTGCCGACCATGGGAGACTTGACGACATTCCCGCGCATCTTCTTGCTTTCCGCCTCGGCTGGCGCGGCCGCTGGTGCAGCAGCGGGCGCTGCCGCCACGGGAGCGGGTGCTGCCACGGGAGCGGCATAGGTGTGAATGGTCGGGGCACTCCTGGAAGCACGGCTGATGCGAACAGCCTCCTCGCCCTCCTTGATTTCGATCTCCGCGATGTCCGAGGATTCCAGCAGTTCGATCAGTTTCTTGACTTTTCTAATGTCCATAAGAGCGTCTCTTCTTGATGTTTACGTCATTGACAGGTGTTGAATCAGGATCTCTTCAAATGGCGCAGCGCTGCCTGCAAGGCCAGATCATAGCCATGGGAGCCGAGCCCCGTGATGGTGCCCACCGCGATGTCCGAGAAATATGAGGTGTGTCGGAAAGCTTCGCGCTTGTGCACATTGGAGATGTGCACCTCGATGAACGGAATGTCTGCAGCCAGAATGGCATCGCGCAGGGCGACGCTGGTGTGGGTGAAGGCAGCCGGATTGAAGATGATGAAATTGATGCCTTCGTTGCGCGCATCATGCAGACGGTCGATGAGCTCGTATTCCGCATTGCTTTGCAGATGCTGCAGATGATGTCCGGCTTCCAGGCACTGGAAGCTCAAGCGGGCGTTGATGTCTGCCAGGGTTTCGGAGCCATAGACGGAAGGTTCGCGGCTTCCCAGCATGTTCAGGTTGGGTCCGTGCAGAACCAGTATGCTCGCCATGTTGTAAGGTCTCGACCAGATGATCTCAGGGGCGTCGTGCAGGTTCACCCTGCATCGCGTTAGGCAATTATGGCAGCATTTTCTCAGAATGTTTTCAGAGTTTCACCTGATATTCCGACGCCATCCAGCAATAGTCGACGCGCACCACGAAGGCTGCCGGCAGGCTAGAGTTCCAGCGTCATTTCTCTGCGTTGCGGGGTGTAGCACAAGCCTGCCTGCGCACAACCCTGGTATTCGATGATCAGCGTGACCGGGTCAGATGACAGCCCCGCTGGCAGGGTGAGCAGCACGCTCATGTCGGTGAAGTAGACGTCCACGGCGCCGAAGAATTCGTCCTCGTGCGGGCTTGCCGGCGGAAACTCTGCCGTCAGCGCCTGTTCGCCCGCGTTCGTGCGCAACCGAAAGGCGAACTTGTCCTTGTAAAGGTAGTGGCCATCCACGATCTGCCAGTGCAGGCCGATGATGCCTTGCCGAGGCAGGCTGGTGTACCAGCGGAACGCGTCGTCGACTGCGAGAAAGGCTTGCGAGGGGGAAGACAGCAGGCTGCGGCCCGTTCCCGGCAGGCTCTGTGCCTGTCCGGTGCCGGCAGTGGTGCACAGGCAGAGCCAGAGCAGGAGGTGCCAGGCCGGCAGGGTTCTGCGGCCTGGCTGTCTGCGTCTGACTGTCGCGTGCATCGGTTTCATCTTGCACGGGCCTTGGAGTGATTACTGCTGGTAGCGCTCGAACACGAGGCTGGCATTGGTGCCGCCAAAGCCGAAGCTGTTGGACAGCACACGATTCAGGCGGACATTGTCCAGACGCTGCATTGGAATGTTCAGGCCTTCGGCTTCCGGATCGAGCTTCTCGATGTTGGCCGCGGCACAGACGAAGTTGTTCTCCATCATCAGCAGGCTGTAAATGGCTTCCTGAGCGCCTGCAGCCCCCAGCGAGTGACCGCTCAGGGACTTCGTGGAATTGATGATCGGTCTTTGATCTCCGAACACCTCGCGAATCGCGCGCAGTTCGGAGACATCCCCGGCCGGCGTGCTGGTGCCATGGGTATTGATGTAGTCGATCGGGCCGCCAGCTGTGGCACAGGCCATCTTCATGGCGCGGACACCGCCTTCGCCGCACGGCGCCACCATGTCGTAGCCGTCCGACGTCGCACCATAGCCGGTGATTTCGGCATAGATCTTTGCGCCGCGCTTGAGTGCGTGATCCAGGGCCTCGATGACGAGCACCGCACCGCCACCGGCGATCACGAAGCCGTCACGATCCTGGTCGAAGGCGCGGGAGGCCTTGTCCGGCGTGTCGTTGTACTTGGTCGACAGGGCGCCCATGGCGTCGAACATGTTGGTCAGCGACCAGTGCTCGGCCTCTCCCCCGCCCGCGAAGATGACATCCTGCTTGTTCAGCTGGATCAGCTCCACAGCATTGCCGATGCAGTGTGCACTGGTGGCGCAGGCAGAGGAGATCGAGTAGTTCACCCCCTTGATGCGGAACGGCGTGGCGAGACAGGCCGACACCGTGCTGCCCATGGTGCGGGTGACACGGTAGGGGCCGATCTTGCGTACGCCCTGCGTGCGCAGGATGTCAGCCGCTTCCACCTGGTCAGCGGACGAGGAGCCGCCCGCGCCCATGATGATGCCGGTGCGGATATTGGACACCTCTTCGTCTTTCAGTCCTGCATCCTTGATGGCCTGCTCCATGGAGAGGTAGCCGAAGGCAGCCGCGTCACCCATGAAGCGCAGGATCTTGCGGTCGATGAGCGAAGGCAGGTCGAGATCGATCCAGCCGGCGATATGACTGCGCAGTCCCATCTCCTTGTATTCCGGGCGAAAACGGATGCCGCTGCGACCGAGTTGAAGGGATTCCAATACCGTCTGCTTGTCACTGCCCAGGCAGGAAACAATGCCGATACCGGTGACTACTACGCGTCTCATAAATACCTCTGGAATTGAATCTGGAAGTCGTCAGAACTTGCTGTCAGGCGTGAACAGGCCCACTTTCAGGCCATTGGTGACGTAGATCTCCTTGCCATCGACGGACACTGTACCATCCGCGATTCCCATCACCAACTTTCGCTCGATCACCCGTGACAATGACAGCTGATAGACGACTTTCTTGTGAGTTGGCAGAATTTCGCCGCTGAACTTGACTTCGCCGGCACCCAGCGCGCGACCCTTGCCGAGGTTGCCGCGCCAGCCGAGGAAGAAGCCCACGAGCTGCCACATGGCGTCCAGGCCAAGACAGCCCGGCATCACCGGGTCTTCCGGGAAATGGCAGTCGAAGAACCACAGGTCCGGCCGGATATCGAGCTCGGCGATGATCTCGCCCTTGCCATGCGCACCGCCCGTGTCGTTGATCTCGATGATGCGATCGAGCATCAGCATATTGCCGACAGGAAGGCGCGCATTGCCCGGGCCGAACATGCGGCCGTAGCCACAATCCAGAAGTTCGTCACGGGTGTAGGAGCTCTTGCGGATATGGCCGTTCATAGAGTGAGTGTTCGCAGCGATGGACATTCAAGTGGTGCAGGGCGCGGCCCCGGCTTTCTCAGAGGCGGCGATGTTAGCGTGGCATACAGAAATAATCGATAAAATTTTGTGCAGGGCGAAGGGCATCACAGGCACTTGCACGGGCTTTGTGGCACACTGGCGCACCCTCGAAAGAGGCGAAAACATACCAACGGAACGCCCGTTTGCAAGACGGCGGAGCGTTCGGCAGACAGGATGCAGACATGATCATTCCCGTAGTTCTGGCCGGTGGCGTCGGGTCGCGCCTGTGGCCGGTGTCCCGGCAACTCTACCCCAAGCAGTTCGCTTCCCTGAGCAGTGGTTCTCGCAATGACGCGGGGCAGGCCACGCTCTTCCAGTCCACCCTGGTTCGTCTGGATGCCTTGCCGGGACGCGGAGCGCCCATGGTGATCTGCAACGAAGATCATCGTTTCCTGACCGCTCAGCAGCTGCGCGACATCGGCATCGAGGACGGTCGAATCCTGCTCGAGCCGGTCGGTCGCAACACGGCGCCGGCGGTGGCGCTCGCCGCCTTGCTGTCACACGCCGAGGATATCCTGCTCGTGCTGCCTGCCGATCACGCCATTCGTGACAGCGCGGCCCTGTGTCAGGCCGTGGAGCGCGGCGCAGCGCTCGCGGCGCGCGGTCATCTTGTCACCTTCGGCATCGTGCCCTCCGCGCCGGAGACGGGCTATGGCTATATTCGTAGGGGTGACGGCGTCGGCGCCACTGCGGCCGACGGCTTTGCCGTGGCGCAGTTTGTGGAAAAGCCGGACCTGGCAACCGCACAGGCCTATGTGGCCAGCGGTGAGTATTACTGGAACAGCGGGATGTTCATGTTCAAGGCGGGCCGTTATCTGGAAGAGCTGGGGCAGCATGCCCCCGACATCCTGGCAAGTTGCCGGGATGCCGTGGCGGGCATCGAGAACGATGTCGACTTCAAGCGCATCCCCAAGGCGCTGTTCAGCGCCTGCCGCAGCGAGTCCATCGACTATGCCGTGATGGAAAAGACGCAGGACGCCGTGGTGGTACCGCTGGATGCCCGCTGGAACGATCTGGGTGCGTGGAACGCACTGTGGGAGACCTCCGAGAAGGACGCTGCGGGCAATGTCCTGACCGGCGACGTGCTGTGTGCCGATGTTCGGGACAGTTATCTGCACTCCCACTCCCGGCTGGTGGCGGCCGTGGGACTCGAGAATGCCGTGATCGTCGAGACCGCCGACGCCGTCCTGGTCGCCGCGCGCGACCGGGTACAGGACGTCAAGCACATCGTGCAGCAACTGGAGAAGGCGGGACGTTCCGAGAGCGTCAACCACGTCCTGGTCCACCGGCCCTGGGGCAGTTACGAGTCGCTGGCGATCGGCCAGGGCTTCCAGGTCAAGCACATCGTGGTCAAGCCTGGCGGCTCGCTCTCCCTGCAGATGCACCATCACAGGGCAGAGCACTGGATCGTGATCAAAGGCAGTGCAACCGTCACCTGCGACGAGCGCGTGTTCACGCTCAAGGCCAACGAGTCCACCTTCATTCCTCTGGGCAGCCGGCATCGTCTGCAGAACCTCACGGCGGAACCCGTCGAGCTGATCGAGGTGCAGACCGGCGGCTACCTGGGGGAAGACGATATCGTGCGCTTCGAAGACATCTATGGCCGCAAGGTCGAACAATCCTGAGCAGGCGCCTTGGCGCCCTGCCGCAACCACCGATCGAACAGAGGTAATCGTCAGACATCATGGACAAGATCAGAAAGTGCCTGTTCCCCGCCGCCGGCTACGGCACCCGTTTCCTCCCGGTCACCAAGTCGATGCCCAAGGAGATGCTGCCTCTGGTGAACAAGCCGCTCATTCAGTATGGCGTCGAGGAAGCCATGGCGGCCGGTCTCAGCGGCATGGCGATCGTGACCGGCCGCGGCAAGCGCGCGCTGGAGGATCACTTCGACATCAGCTACGAGCTGGAGCACCAGATCGCCGGCACCGACAAGGAGTGGGCCTTGAAGGACATCCGCCACATCATCAATGCCTGCACTTTCTCCTACACGCGACAGATCGAGATGAAAGGCCTGGGCCATGCCATTCTGACCGGCGAATCCCTCATCGGCGACGAGCCCTTCGCCGTGATCCTGGCCGATGACTACTGCGTGACCGACGACGCGGGCGTGCTGGCGCAAATGGTCAAGCTGTATGAGCAATACCGCTGCAGCATTGTCGCCATCGAGGAGATCCCCCGCGAAGAGACCTACAAGTACGGCGTGATTGCCGGTGATCTGGAGGCCGAAGGGCTTTACCGCGTGCGTGAGATGGTGGAGAAGCCCGCTCCGGAAGTGGCGCCCAGCAATCTGGCCATCATCGGTCGCTACATCCTCACGCCGGACATCTTCGACATCCTGCGCAACACCCCGCCCGGGCGCAACGGCGAGATCCAGATCACCGACGCGCTGATGACCCAGGCGAAAATGGGTCGCGTTCTTGCATACCGGTTCAAGGGACGCCGCTTCGACTGCGGCAGCATCGAGGGCTTCATGGAAGCCTCGAACTACAATTACACGCACCTTTACCGCAAGCACAAAGCCTGAGCACCAGCCACGGGAAGACCTATGAAAACTGCCATTCACTGCTTCAAGTCCTATGACATCCGCGGTCGCATTCCGGACCAGCTCAACGAGGACATCGCCTATCGCATCGGGCGCGCCTATGCCCTGTGGCTGAAACCGAAGAATGTGGTGGTGGGCTATGACATCCGCCTGACCAGCGAGTCGCTCTGCAATGCCCTGACCGAAGGCCTGCTCGACTGCGGGGTGGATGTCATCAACATCGGCCAGTGCGGCACGGAGGAGATCTACTTCGCCACCTCGCACCTGCAGACCAGCGGTGGCATCGTCGTCACCGCCAGCCACAATCCCAAGGACTACAACGGCATGAAGCTGGTGCGCGAGGGCTCTCGGCCCATCAGTGGCGACACCGGGCTGAACGAGATCAAGGCTCTGGCCGAGGCAGGTGATTTTCCGCCGCCGGCAGTGCGTGGTGCGCTGACGCGGCAGAGCACCAAGGCTGCCTATGTCGCCCACTTGCTAAGCTACATCGACGTGGCGGCGCTCAAGCCGCTCACCCTCGTGGTGAATGCGGGCAATGGCGGCGCCGGCGCCGTCGTCGATCTGCTCGAGCCGCATCTGCCGTTCACTTTCATCAAGGTGCATCACCAGCCAGACGGACACTTTCCCAATGGCGTGCCGAACCCGCTGCTGATCGAGAATCGCCAGCCGAGCATCGACGCGATCCTGGCGAGCAAGGCTGATCTGGGCATCGCCTGGGACGGAGATTTCGACCGCTGCTTCTTCTTCGACGAGCATGCCGGCTTCGTGGAGGGTTACTACATTGTCGGTCTGCTGGCCGAGAGCTTCCTGCGCAAGACGCCTGGCGCCAAGGTCATTCACGACCCCCGTCTGACCTGGAACACCATCGAGATCGCGCAACAGTTCGGTGGCGAAGCCATTCAATGCAAGACCGGCCATGCCTTCATCAAGGAGCGCATGCGCCAGGAAGATGCCGTCTATGGCGGCGAGATGAGCGCGCACCACTATTTCCGCGATTTCGCCTATTGCGACAGCGGCATGATTCCCTGGCTGCTGGTGGCCGAGCTGATCTGCAAGTCCGGCAAGACCCTGTCGCAGCTGGTGGAAGAGCGCATGGCAGCATTTCCGGCCAGTGGCGAGATCAATCGCACCATCGCCGATCCGGCAGCGCTGCTGCGCAAGGTGCAGGCCCATTACGAAGGCAGCGCGACGGCGGTGGATTTCACGGATGGTCTCAGCATGGTCTTCGGCAACTGGCGCTTCAATCTGCGCATGTCCAACACCGAGCCGGTGGTGCGCCTGAACGTGGAGTCGCGCGGGGATGCGGCCCTGATGCAGGCCAAGACGGCAGAGCTGCTGGGGCTGATGGACTAGGCTGGCAGCCACTGCAGTTTCAGGCTCCAGGCGTCCTCGGCGTAGCAGACAAAGCCCTGTTTCAGATAGAAGTGCTGCGCCGGATTGATCTTCAGCACGCTCAGGCGCAGCGGTTTGCCCTGTGCTGCGGCCAGGCCCTGAGCGTGACGCACCAGCTCTGCCCCCAGCCCCTGCCGTTGGCGCGGGGGCACGACGAGCACCATTTCCAGCCACAGATGATCCGGTTTCTCGAGAATGCTGCAGGCGCCGACGTCCTCGCCGGCATCGTGGAGTATTACAAAGCTGCCCGGCGGCAGATTGTCGACAAAGCCGTGCTGCTGAAACAGCTCGTTCCAGCCCCAGGTGTGTTCGATGTAGCTCTGCATGGTCTCCTTGAACGTGGCATAGAGCCAGTCCATGTCCGAGCGTGCAGCCTTGCGCAGGCGTGGCGTTCTCATGCGTCCGGCTCCGCTGCGAGCGGCTGCGCCAGCGGACGCTTCCAGCCCAGCTGACGCTCGATCGCGCTGATCATGGCGCCGGCGACGTCCTTGCCGGTCACTTCCTCGATATCCTCGAGGCCGGGTGATGAATTGACCTCCAGCAGCAGGGGGCCGCGCCGCGAGCGGATCACGTCGACGCCCGCCACCTTCAGGCCAAGCACGCGCGCCGCCTTCACGGCCAGACGCTTCTCTGCCGCTGCCAGCTTCACAGCGGACGCCGTCACGCTGCGCTGAGCGCTGGAGCGGAAATCCCCCGGGCTGCTCTGACGCTGCATCGCGGCCACCACCTTGCCGTCCACCACGATCAGCCGCATGTGCCGGCCTTCGGCTTCCTGAATGTACTCCTGCACCAGCAGGTTGGCCTGCAAGGACTTGAAGGCGTTGATCAGGCTCTCGCCCGCCTTGCGGGTTTCCGCCAGTACCACGCCGCGACCCTGTGGCCCCTCCAGCAGTTTCACCACCAAGGGGGCCCCGTTCACCATGTCGATCAGCTCGCCCGTCTCGATGGGGCTGTCCGCAAAGCCCGACACGGGAATACTGAGGCCGTGGCGCAGCAGCACCTGCAGGGCATAGACCTTGTCTCGCGAACTGCCGATGGACTCGGCGGAATTCAGGGAAAAGATGCCGATGCTCTCGAACTGGCGAACCAGCGCGCAACCATAAAAGGTGAGGTCCGGCCGAACGCGGGGGATGACGGCGTCCAGGGAGTTGAGGATGAGACCGCCCCGGTAGTGCACTTCCGGCGTCTCGGCATCCAGCTTCATGTAGCACTGCTTGATGTCGTAGAAGTGCATGTGGTGACCGCGTTCCTCGCCGGCTTCCATGAGTCGGCGATTGCTGGGCAGGTCCGGGTTGCTGGCGAGCAGCCCGATTTGCAGCCCGGAGCGTTCCCGCGTGTGGTCGAGGTAATGCGACTGCAACTGCTCGTGCGCGATCTCGCCGCCTAGAAACGCAGCGGCCGGATCCACCAGCACTCGGCCCACCATGGCCTCGCGGCCCAGCAGCATGCGATAGCCCATGGAATCGCGATTGGTCAGCGTCAGTTCGATGTCCCAGCTTTGGCCGTCATGCTGCAGTGCCGTGCGAATCACGTAACGCTTCTCGGCCACGCCACTGGAACTCTTCACCAGACGCCTGTCGATGACGGGGGCCTCGCAGCGCACGATGGTGCGTCGATTGTGCTGCAGCGGGTGCACCTCGAAGCCGACCCACAGGCTGTCGCCGCGCTTGAAGGATTTGATGTTGAAGGCATGCAGGGCGGAGGTGCGGGCTCCGGAATCCACGCGCACCTTGATGGCGGGGATGCCCAGGGCAGGCAGCGCGCACCATTCCTCGCTGCCGATGATCATCCTGGGCTCAGGAGTGCTCATCGGGGTTCCGGCAGAGGCTGATGAGGCCATTGGTCGAGCTGTCGAAAGTCGTGCATGGCTCGGTCGTGCACAGGGCCACATGCAGGCGTTCGCCCAACTGCTTGCCGAGTTCCACACCCCATTGGTCAAAGGCATTGAGCTGCCAGATCACGCTTTCCACGAACACCTTGTGTTCGTAAAGCGCGATGAGACTGCCGAGGGTTCTGGCACTGAGCTCTGGCAGCAGCAGGGTATTGCTGGGCTTGTTGCCGGCGATGCGCTTGTGGCGCGCCAGCACGCGCGCGCTGACTTCATCACGGCCCTGGGCCAGCAGTTCGGCCAGTGCTTCGTCTTCGCTCTTGCCCTGCATGAGCGCCTGGCTCTGGCTGAAGCAGTTGGCCAGCAGATGGGCGTGCTGGTCTTGATCCTGCGGGTACAAGGTGCGCACGATGCCGATGAAGTCCGCCGGAATCAGGTGCGTGCCCTGGTGCAGCAACTGGTGGAAGGAATGCTGGCCATTGGTGCCGGCACTGCCCCAGACCACGGGTCCGCTGGCCACACGCAGGGGCTCGCCGTGGCGGTCGACGCTCTTGCCCAGACTCTCCATTTCCAATTGCTGCAGGAAGGCGGGAAACAGATGCAGGGCCTGACTGTAGGGCAGGATCGCCTGGCTCGATGCCCCGCAGAAGTTGGTGTGCCATACGGCCAGCAGCCCCATGAGCACCGGCATGTTGCTTTCCAGCGGCGCATCGCGGAAGTGCTGGTCCATCAGGCTCGCGCCTTCCAGCAGGGCGCGAAACTGCCCCATGCCGCATGCCAGGGCGATGGGCAGGCCGATGGCGGACCACAAGGAATAGCGGCCGCCCACCCAGTCCCACAGCGGGAAGATGTTGTCGGGGTCGATGCCGAAGGCCTGCGCCTTGGGGACATTGGCCGACACCGCGACAAAGTGACGGAAAACTCTTGTTTCGTCGCCGCCGTTCTCGAGATACCAGCGTCGGGCCAGCGCCGCGTTCTGATGGGTTTCCAGGGTCGAGAAGGACTTGGAGGCGATGATGAACAGCGTGGTCTGCGGATCGGCCCCCGCCAGCGTGCTGCGCATGTGTGCCGGGTCCACATTGGAGACGAAGTGCGTGCGCAGTTGCGGCACATGCCAGTGCCGCAGCGCCTCGGTCACCATGGCCGGGCCGAGATCGGAGCCGCCGATGCCGATGTTGATCACGGTCGTGACGGGCTTGTCGGTATACCCCTTCCACTCGCCGCTGTGCACGCGGGCGACGAAGGCTTGCATGCGCTCCAGTGTGGCCGCGACGGCCGCGTTGTACTGCGGATCTGCTTCCGGCAGTGCGGTGCGCAACGCCACGTGCAGCACTTCACGATTCTCGGTGTTGTTCAGGCGCTCGCCACGATACATGGCGCGGATGGCGTCACTGAGGCCGCATTCGCGTGCCAGTTCCAGGAGAAGGTCGCGGGTCTCCCGCGTCAGCAGATTCTTGGAATAGTCCAGAAACACGGTGTCTGTGCGCAGGCTGAAGTGTTCGAAGCGCTGAGGATCGTCGCGGAACAGCTGGGAGAGGGTGGTGCCGGCTGAGTGCAGATTGAGGTAGTGGGTTTCGAGTTTCTGCCAGAGTCTGCTGCGGCCGGGATTCGTCATTGCTGTGTCTGCCTCGGTGCTGATGGAGGAGCGGGGTCGAGGCTAAGCTAGCGCATTATCCGGGGTCGTTCAATCAAGCCGGGAACCAAAAGCGCGCTGCCCAAGCACAGAAAAAAGCGTTGCTCGGCCGAGGAAGGATTGGTAGTATGCGCGCCCTGTACGTCCCTGACGTCTTGTTCGACATGCCGCTATAGCTCAGCTGTGGTAGAGCAACTGACTTGTAATCAGTAGGTCCCGGGTTCGACTCCTGGTGGCGGCACCACTACTCCGAGGCATCCCAGATGCCTTTTTTTTCGCCCGCAATTTCGTCTTGCACACTCTGCGTCATCCAGCGTTAGAATCCGACCAGAACTCTGGAGGACAACATGCCCTTGCGTCACTTTCATGCATCTGCACTCGCGCTGCTGGTCCTGTTGCTGTGCTGGCCCTTGGCGCTGCAGGCGCAGAACGCACTCGAGAGCGTGCGCATCACCAGTCGCATGGACCTGAATTCCATCCTCATCAGCGGGGTCGACATCGTCTTCTTCTACGACGACAGCATTGCCGGCGCCGAGCCCATGACCGCCTTCAGCTGGTATTCCCGCAAGCGCCAGTTGCGCGAGACGCAGGGCGAGCGCTTCGACATCGTCAATACCGTCATCCCCCAGGGTTTCGACTCCGCCACCCCCACACTGCCGGCGCGGCACCGCGAGGCGGTGCGGGTGCTCGTGTTCAGCGAGCATCAGAATCCCCAGTCGGCGGCCTTCGACATCACGGCCATGACGAACGTCCTGATCGAGATCGATCAGTTCGGGTTGCTCGTCTCGGAGCGCTGAGTGTTCGCCGGTCTGCTGATTGTGCAACGAGCGTTGCTGCATTACCCTGCCGGCCAGACACGACAGTCCTTGACTGCAGGGGGGAAGGCAATGAAGCGTCGCACCTGGCTGGAAATCATCTGTATCACCACACTTGCGGCGCCCGTGAGCGCGGTCGCGCAGACGCCGACGGCTGAGGGTGCCTACATCGCGCCGCGCAATGAATGGGGGCAGCCCGATCTGCGCGGGGTGTGGAACTTCAGCTCCAACACGCCGCTGGAGCGGCCGGCGCGTTATGCCGATCAGGAATTTCTGAGCGACGATGATGTGGCCCGGATTCGCGCGGAAGCACTCGACGACATCGCCCGCTCGGACGGCAATTCCAGCAGCGGCGGGGTGGGGGGCTACAACCAGTTCTGGATCGAGGGTCTGCCGCTAGAAGACAACCGCCGCACCTCGCTCATCATCGATCCGCCCAACGGTCGCATGCCCGCTCGGGTGCCCGGTGCGCCCGTGGCCTTTGGCGGGCTGGGGCCGGACATCGAGGGTGAGCGTCCCGTGCGCTTCACGGTGGGCGGCATCGGCAAGGACGGTCCGGAAGACCGTGGTCTGTCCGAGCGCTGTCTGATGGGCTTCAATTCCGTGCCGCCCTTCATGCCCAGCATGTACAACAACAATGTGCAGCTGTTCCAGAATGGCGACCACTTCGTCATCTTCAACGAAATGATTCACGAGGCCCGCATTGTGCCGCTGGACGGCAGGCCGCACCTGCCAGAGGACGTCGCTCAGTGGACGGGGGATTCCCGGGGCTACTGGGACGGCGACACCCTGGTGGTGGAGACTCGCAATTTCACTGACAAGACCCAGAGCTTTCGTGGCACCGGCATCTCGAAGAACATGCACCTGATTGAGCGCTTCACCCGCGTGGCCGACGACGAAGTGCACTATGTCTTCACCGTCAATGACCCCCAGGCCTTTGTCGCCCCCGTCACCGTGCTGGTGCCCATGCACAAGACCGAAGACGAGCTTTACGAGTACGCCTGCCACGAAGGCAACTACGGCATGGTGAACATTCTGCGCGGCGCCCGGGTGGAAGAGGGCAGCTGGGTGGACTCGAATGGCAACTGAGCCAGCACACTCTGAAGGTTTGATCATGCGCATGCTTCTACGCAACACCCTGCTCGCGGCCGCCCTGTGCGCCCTGTTTGGCGCATCCGCACAGGCACAGCAGGACGACATTCCCCGCACGCCAGACGGTCGGCCCGATTTCAACGGTATCTGGCAGGCGCTGGGCACCGCCCACTGGGATCTGCAGACCCATGCCTCCAGGCCTGGCCCCGTAGTGGAAATGGGGGCCCTGGCGGCCATTCCAGGGGGGATGGGAGTGGTACAGGGGGGCACCATTCCCTATCGCCCCGAAGCGCTGCAGACGAAGCTCGAGAATCAGGCCGATTGGCTGGCACGGGACCCGATCGTCAAGTGCTACCTGCCCGGCGTGCCCCGGGCCACCTACCTGCCGTTTCCCTTCCAGATCTTCCAGGCTCCCGACACCACGCTCATCACTTACGAGTTTGCCGGGGCCGACCGCATGGTCTACATGGATCAGCCGGACTATGTGTCCCAGGTGGACAGCTGGATGGGCCACAACATCGGCCACTGGGAGGGCGACACCTTGGTGATCACGGTCACCGGACAGATGCCCGACACCTGGTTCGACAGCGCCGGCAACTGGCACAGTTCGCAGCTGGTGGTGGAGGAGCGCTACACCCTGATGGGCGCCAACCATATCCAGTACGAGGCCACGATCACCGATCCGCAGGTCTACACCGAACCCTGGAAGATCAGCATGCCGCTGTACCGCCGGCTCGACCCGGGCATGCAGCTGATCGAGTTCAAGTGCGTGGAGTATGTCGAAGAACTGCTCTACGGCCAGTACCGCAAGCCTGTCGCCGAGTAGCGGGTGCGCCTGCCCCTGAGCTCGGCACAGCTCTTGCTGCCATTCTCTGCAATGCTCGCCCTCAGTCTTTCACGGAGATTCCAGTCCATGCGCATTCCCGCCCTGACCGTTCTGCTGCTGGGCCTGCTGCCCGGCGCGCTGTACGCCCAAACCATTGAAGATGAAGCGGTTGCCTGGCTGCAGGAATTCATCAAGGTGGACACCATCAACCCCCCGGGCAACGAGTACCGGGCCGTCGAGTTCTATTCCCGCATCTTCGAGCAGGAGGGCATTGCCTACGAGACAGCCGAAAGTGCCCCAGGACGGGGCAATATCTGGGCGCGGCTGGAGGGCGGCGACGAGCCTGCCCTGATCCTGCTGCAGCACACCGATGTGGTGCCGGCGGAAATGGAGTACTGGACCATCGATCCGCTGTCCGGCGAGATTCGCGACGGCTATATCCTGGGCCGCGGCGCGCGCGACATGAAGGGCACGGGGATCTCCCATCTGGCCGCCTTCCTCAGCCTGCACCGCGCCGGCCTGCCGCTGAACCGCGATGTGGTGTTTCTGGCGACTGCCGATGAGGAAGCAGGCGGGGAGTTCGGGGTGGGCTGGCTGATCAAGAACCGACCCGAGATCTTCGCCGGGGCCGGCCTGCTGCTCAACGAAGGCGGCAGCGGCAGTCGTTCGGGCGATGACATCGTGTTCGGGGTGGAAGTTACCCAGAAGGTGCCGGTCTGGCTGCGGCTGACGGCCGTGGACGTGCCCGGTCACGGTTCCTCGCCGCGCACCACCAGCTCGGTGACCCGCATCGTCGATGCCCTGGCGATCCTGCGCGAGAACCCGTTCCCGCCGCGCGTGGTCGGCCCGGTGGACACCTATTTCAAGGGGCTGGCCGAGGGGCGCAGCGATGACTGGGGCGTGGCCTTCAGCAACATGGCGCTGGCGGTGCAGGACCCGGATTTCCTCACCCGCCTGCAGGAGGACAACCCCGGCCGTCACGCCCTGATCCGCGACACCTGCTCCATGACCCGCCTGAGCGGTTCCTCCAAGATCAATGTGGTGCCGCCGGAAGCCTGGGCGGAGCTGGACTGCCGCATCCTGCCGGATCGTCCGGCCGAGGTGTTCGTGGCTGAACTGGAGGCGCTGATTGCGCCGACTGGAGTCGAGGTCGAGGTGATCATGGCCTTCACGCCGGCCATTTCCGAGACCACCTCGCGGCTCTTCACCGCCATCGAGCGCGTGACACGCGAGCTTCACCCCGGCTCCCGCGTGCTGCCGTCGGTGAGCACCGGCTTCACCGACAGCCATTTCACGCGCGATCAGGGCATCGTCAGCTACGGCTTCGACCCGATCATCACCGAGGTGGGCGAGCCTACCGGCGTGCATGGCAATGACGAACGGATTCCCGTGGATGCCTTCCGCCGCGGAGTCAGTGACATGCGCGCCATCGTGCGCGACGTGGTCTACAACTGAGGGGGCCGCCGTGCCTGCGTGAGTTGTTCGTAGGCATGGGCAATGCCGATGAGGGTGGGTTCGCTGTACTGCCTGCCCATGAACGAGAGGCCGATGGGGAAGCCGTCGAGATACCCCGCCGGCACCGTGATGTTGGGATAGCCTGACACAGCCGCGAGGCTCGCGCTGGACACATAACCTTCGGTCTTGTCACCGCTCGGGTCCACCGGCCAGCCGACGCTGTTGGTCGGAGCCACCAGGGCGTCCAGTTCCAGATCCTGCATCACGCTGTTGATGCTGCTCTGGCTGAAGGCCTTGCTGTAGCCCAGGGCACTCAGGTACTCCTGATCCCCCAGGTTGGTCGTCTCCTGGGCCTGCAGGAACAACTCCTGCCCGAAGTGCGGCATCACCGTGGCAGCATTCGCCTCGTTCCAGGCGATCAGGTCGCGCAGGCTCTGCAGGCTGCCGCCGCGTTCATAAAGATAGTTCTCCAGATCGTTCTTGAACTCGAACAGCAGCACCTGGGTCTCCGCACTCGAGAAGCTGCGCGCCGCATTGATCGCGATGTCGAAGACTTCCGCACCCGCGTCCCGCAGCACTTGCAGCTGGGCTTCCATCAGGGCGTCCAGGGCGGCGTCGCGGCCGAAGGCCTGTCGCATCACGCCGATGCGCTTGCCTTCCAGGGCGTCCTCGCGCAGGAAGGCGGTGTAGTCCAGCGGCGTGCGGGTGCGCAGATTGGACGTGATGAGGTCGTCGACGTCTTCGGCCACCAGGGCATTGAGTAGCAGGGCTGCATCGCGCACCGAGCGGGCCATGGGGCCGGCCGTGTCCTGGCTGTGGGCGATGGGAATGAGGCCGGCACGTGAGATCAGTCCGAGCGAGGGCTTGATGCCCACCACGCTGTTGTGTGCAGCCGGGCAGACGATGGAGCCGTCCGTCTCGGTGCCCACGGCCAGCACAGCGAAGTCGGCCGCCAGCGCCACGGCCGAACCGGAGCTGGAGCCACAGGGCGTGCGTTCCGGGTCATAGGGGTTCAGCGTCTGGCCGCCGCGACTGGACCAGCCGCTGGAGGCGTTGGTGGAGCGGAAATTCGCCCATTCGCTCATGTTGGTCTTGCCCAGGATGACCGCGCCGGCTTCGCGCAGACGAGTGACCAGGAAGGCATCGCGCTGGGGCGTGGGGGCATCCAGCAAGGCCAGGCTGCCGGCCGTGGTCTGCATCTGGTCGGCGGTGTCGATATTGTCCTTGAGCAGCACCGGTATGCCGTGCAGAGGCGAGCGCACCGTGCCCGCCACGCGCTCCGCATCCAGGGCCGCGGCGATGCTCAGCGCCTCGGGGTTCACTTCCAGCACGGCATGCAGTTGCGGGTCCAGTTGCGCAATGCGCGCGAGGTAATGTTCCGTGATGGCCACTGCCGTGAGGCTGCCTTCGCTCATGGCCGCCTGCAGGGTGCTGACATCGGCCTGCTCCAGCAGGCTGACCGGGCGGCCCTGCGGGCTGCGGCAGGCGCTGACAGCGAGGATCAGGCCCAGGGCGAGCAGGCTGCGCAG
>JACCDP010065239.1_pt1 | contig 36876 bp, 65 predicted proteins | sample 7445841 | NCBI WGS metagenome assembly JACCDP01 (sample SAMN15323441, study PRJNA562643) | freshwater metagenome | isolation source: river surface water | place: USA:Blue River Watershed | collected 2017-08-17 | reverse complement strand
TGAGATTCGGGCGGTCAAGGCTCCAAAGGCACATGAGTTATGAGGTCATGCGTCCAATGGAGACAACTACACGAACCCAGGGTTCTTTCAAGAGCCTCGTGAAGTTTACTCCCTTAATGTAATGTGATGATGTATTATCACACCAAATGAAAGGAGGACTTATGGAAAAGTCAATTAAGTTAGTGTCCTTTATCTTAGGACTTATTGCAGTAGTTCTTTTGGTTCAATCTGTAACCCAAAAGAAATTTGCAGTTCTCAAAGCATCAGCCGGAGTTTATAGCAATGATATCGTGAGTATTAAAACTCGCGAAAAGCAGTTAGACTGCCTTGCTATCAACATATATCGCGAAGCTGGCTACGAACCATTTGAAGGTAAAGTAGCGGTAGCACAGGTTACAATGAACCGTGTAGCTGCTGGAAAGTTTGGCGAGGATGTCTGCGGTGTTGTTTACCAAAAAAATGTCGTTATGGAAAAAGTCGTATGTCAATTCTCATGGGCATGTGATCAAGTACATAGAAATAGACCAATTAATAAGGATGCTTACAATGAAAGCTATGCAGTCGCAAAAAAGGTACTTTTGGAGAATTTCAGATTGGACGTTCTCAAAGATGCTCTCTATTATCATGCCGCCTACGTTAACCCAAGATGGCCGTTGGAAAAGATAGGACAAATTGGACAACACATTTTTTACAGACAGAAAGGAAATAAAGTATGATCGACAATATCAATCAACTTAAAGAATTCGTTAGTACCAAAATCAGCGTAATCTCTGCAGAAACTTTTGGGTGGTTAGCTGCGGTTGTATTACATGCTTCAACTATTCCGAGCCTTTTAGCAGTAATGGCAGGACTAACAGACCGACTACCTGGGGTAGATTTGGTATTGTTAGTTTGGGCAGGTCTTACTTTGCTATTCATTAAAGCGGCTGTCCAAAAAGACATGCTTAATGTCGTAACCATCGGAGTTGGTTTCATTGTTCAAGCAATAATGATGGCATTAATTTTCTTCAAATAAATTGGTAAACATCGTAGTTGACTTTGGTTGACTACGGTGCTATACTAACAATGTCGTAATTCACACACAGAAAGGCAGTTTATGAAAAAGGCAATTTTGGTAGGCTTAATGGCAGCATCTATTACTGGTTGCTCGTCAATGAAAAGTATTGAAGATCGCAAAACTTATGCGCAACCTGGTTGGTATCAAAGCTGTGCCCAAGCAGGAACTGAAGGTTGGTTTTGGTGGTCGAAAGAAATGGCATACTCTTGTGGTGCAGGTGAATCAATCCATGCACAGGCCGCAGAAGAACAGATGTATGCAATCGCTATGAATAACTTTGCTAAACGTATTAACAGCGAAGTCAATTCAGAAACTAAGATCGAGTTCACTAACGATAAGAAAACTACCTATACAAAGATTTCTTATGTTGTTCGAGAAACAACTATTCGTGAGCACCTACAGCGAGAAGTTGGACACTTCACAATGAACGGACGTCACTACACTTTTGTTCGTTTAAAAATGCCAAAGCCTGTTTTTGATCAGTTGATTGCTGAATCCAAAGAACAGAAAGCGGCACGTCAATGAGGCTATTAGTTATAGCGGCAGCTACAACTTTGGTAGTTGGTTGTTCATCAGCACCAAAGGTTGTAGCTCAAAAGCCTCAGTACTGCTATACTAGCCAAACCATTATTACTGAGAATGGTGAAAAGGTTAATAGTCGTACTCAAATAGAATGTACTGACGACCAAGTTAAACGTTTGTTCCAGGCACGATCCGGAATGGCACATAACTGCGGTGAATTTTTATATTGGATGCAAATTGGAGGCAATAATGTTCAGCGCAAAGGTGTCAGCTGCCAAAAGCATGATGGCAGTTGGGAAGTTGTTAATACTACTAACTAGTGTTCCGGTATTTGCAAACGGAATTGAGAATCCTAGATTCTTTGAATATAGGGCTGGTGAGTTTTCTAACAGGCTAGCTGATCTTAGTTTTGGTTGGTTTAAAACTCTTGATGTTGAACAAAAAGCGGCATATCATCAATCCATTAATCATGCGTTGATGTTTGCAGAAAATGGTCAAAGAGTTTCTTGGTATCAGGGCGATGCCAGTGGTGAATCAGTGCCTGTAATGACATGGCCTACTGGTTCTGGCTACTGCCGTCGGTTACATATTAACGCAATAGCATACAATGTTCAACGTTCAATGGCTACAACTGCCTGTTTGGATAATAGTAGCAAAAAATGGACATGGATGCCCGAATAAATAATTGCTCATGAAATATACTTTATCTGACAAAATTATCGCCTACCTGACACTATTCAGCGGTCTGACTATATCCGCTGTGGCTATTTATTATAGTGTAGCTGGTCTTACTGCTATTTTTGCCGCAGCAGTTATACCTATCATTGTTATGGGTGTGGCACTAGAAATTAGCAAACTTGCTGCCACCGTCTGGCTAAAACAAAATTGGCAACGTGCTCCAAACTTTATTAGAGCATATCTATTAATAGCCATATTGATACTAATGTTGATCACATCAATGGGTATCTTTGGATTTCTTTCAAAGGCACACAGCGATCAGAGTTTAGTAAGTGGCGATGTTCAAAGTAGAATCGCTATATACGATGAAAAGATTAAAACAGCCAAAGACAACATAGAAGCAAATCGCAAAGCTCTTAGACAAATGGATGAGGCTGTGGACCAAGTTATGGGTCGAAGCAGCGATGAAAAGGGTGCCGATAAAGCAGTTGCTCTTAGACGCAGTCAACAAAAAGAACGAACAAGACTTCAATCTGAGATTGCCTCTGAACAGAAAACTATTGCCGCTATCAGTGAAGAACGTGCCCCAATTGCCGCCGAAGTTCGCAAAGTTGAAGCAGAAGTGGGCCCAATAAAATATATTGCCAATTTCATCTACGGCAACAATCCAGATGCTAATATATTAGAAAAAGCAGTAACATGGGTAATTGTTATTATTGTTATTGTATTTGATCCGCTGGCGGTTATCTTATTATTAGCTAGTCAATATTCATTCCAATGGTTCCGTAAACAGGAAGAAGAAGAAAACGAAAAACCTAAGTCTATCAATGACATTGTTCCACAGCCACAGACTCTAATTGTCGATGAACCAGAAATGGCTAGTGATTTAGTTGAACTCGAAAAGGTTCAAGATAAAACAGAACAAGACCTTGTAGACGAAGCTAATGCTAAACTAGCTGAAATTGAACCCGAAGTTGATATTGATGCTACAATAGCCAGTGCAGAGGAAGTTAAACGTCAAGAAGAAAAATCTGCTCTTGAAGAATGGAATGCTATGATCGCTGAGGCCGAAAAAGCGGCTGAAGAAGAAAAAGAAAAAGACGATCATGAAATTTTAGATACCGCAGCCGACACTGAAAAGAAAGCTATGAAGGCATGGAAACATGATAACCCAGAAGGTTCTTTAAAATTACAGAAAAAATTATTAGCCAAAGGTGTTATAGATCAGCTTCCGTGGGAAAAATATTTGGAAGCTGCACCTGACTTCACAGACGAAGAAAATGAAGCTGCAATTGAAGCTGCAAAATGGGCTGCGGAACAACTTGATCCTAAAAAAAAAGATAGTGACATGGATAGAGCGAGAGGGCAAGGAACAGATACGGAAGTCCAAGGAGATCTAGGATATGTTCAAAACGCTGAACAAAATGATGGAACACTTTGGAAACGAGTTAAAGCAGCTAAGAAGGATCTATGAACGATAGAATTATTTTAGTAACACCTCCAGACGATGTTCATTATACTGGTCTAAGAATTTTACTAGTTGACCTAGCACAAGAGCATACACAATTCATTTCAGATGTATTAACAAAAACAGAAAATGTTCCAACTATAATATCTTATGTTTGGAATACAGGCGACGATGTTGCCTGGTTAATAGACAAAAAAGAAAAATCTGATCTAATAGTTTTCAACGCTGATAGTCATAACCAAACAATAGCAGGATTCCTTTCAGCATATTCCATCTCTCATTATTTTGGAACATTAAAAGATTTACAACTGGTCAATAATTCTGCTATATATAGTGTTGAGCAATTTGTAGAAATTTTCAATTATACGGTAAAAAAATATGAGTCAAAGACAATTTGAGAAATCAAAAGGAACAGGAGTACAAGTTCGCGAAGGCGAATACATCGATAAAGCACTTCGCAGATTTAAGAAAAAAGTTGAAGAAGCTGGTATATTAGAAACTTTAAGAAAAAAAGAGTTTTATGAAAAACCAACTACTGAACGTAAACGCAAAAAAGGTGCAGCCAAAGCTCGTTGGTTGAAAAAACTCCGCTCGCAGGATCTTCCAAAAAAACTTTACTAAAACGAAAGGTATCAAATGCGTATCGAAGACGAAGTCAAACTAGACTTCAAAGATGTCTTGATCCGTCCCAAGCGTTCTACATTATCAAGTCGTAAAGAAGTAGAACTAGTCAGAACATACAAGTTCAAACACAGCAAACAGGAATGGACTGGTGTTCCTGTTATGGCTTCAAATATGGACGGTGTTGGCACATTAGGAATGGCTAAGGCATTATACGAACATCAAATGTTCACTTGTCTAGTTAAATCATACGACGAAGATGATTTGTTTGATCTAATAGGAAAGTTTGGCGGTGATTATTTTGCTGTTAGCACAGGCACCAGCGAAAAAGATTTTCAAAGATTGAACAGAATCGTTAATGCTTATTCAGAATTGAATTTTATCTGTATTGATGTTGCTAACGGATATTCAGAACATTTTGGAGACTTTGTTTCTAAAGTTAGAAAACAATTTCCTCAGCATACAATTATTGCTGGCAACGTTGTTACAGCAGACATGACACAGGAGTTAATTTTACGTGGCGCAGATATTATTAAAGTTGGGATTGGCCCTGGCAGCGTTTGTACTACTCGTGTCCAAACTGGTGTTGGGTACCCTCAGCTTAGTGCAATTATTGAGTGTGCCGATGCCGCTCACGGTCTTGGCGGTCATATTATTGCTGATGGTGGATGTACTTGCCCTGGTGATGTTGCTAAGGCTTTTGGGGCAGGTGCGGACTTTGTGATGCTAGGCGGTATGCTGGCAGGACACGATCAAGGTGGTGGCGAAGTCAAAGACGGCAAAGTAACATTCTACGGAATGAGTTCAGATACTGCCATGGAAAAGCATCACGGGGGTATTGCAAATTATCGTAGCAGTGAAGGTCGTACGGTTACAATTCCGTATAAAGGATCAGTTGAAAAAACCGTTTATGATCTACTTGGCGGTCTGAGAAGTACCTGTACCTATGTAGGCGCACCGTCGTTAAAACAACTATCGAAATGTACAACATTTATTCGTGTTAGCAGACAAATTAATGATGTATTTGTAAAATAATTTGACAACAACTATTAAAGAAAGTACAATAACTAGATGAATACAGATATTATGATTGATATGGAGACACTAGATGTTCTCCCAACTGCAACTATTTTAACTATTGGTGCTGTAAAATTTGATCCGTTTGGCGATGATGTTAATGAACCCGCCTGTCAAAAATTTTATGTAAAAGTAGATTTAGATAGTTGTGATAGATTTGGATGTACCGTTAGTCAAGCAACACTAGACTGGTGGGCATCTCAAAGTCAACAAGCCCAAGACGAAGCATTTGACCCTAATGGTAGAATCTCAATTGAAGATGCTATGAATCAATTGTATAAATTCTGCTGGGGTGCTAAACGTGTTTGGAGTCATGGTGCAGGATTTGATGTGGTAATTTGTGAACATCTTTTCCGTAAAATGGGTAAAGCTATTCCTTGGAGTTTTTGGGAAGTACGCGATACCCGCACTTTATTTGATATTGGAATTAACCCAAATCGCCCACCTGTGCTTAAACATCATGCTCTTGAAGATGCGTGGAATCAAGCAGTAGGTGTACAAAATGTTTATAAAACCCTACGTATGGCTAGCGGAATGGACGGAAAATTGTTCAGTCCTTTAGCTAAGGGATAAATATTTTTGTAGAAACGCACCTTTAGGGCGTTACTACAGGGCATAGGGCCCAAAAAATAGATCTTACTTTATAAGGAGATATGTATGTCTAAGATCATCGGTATTGACCTCGGAACCACCAACTCATGCGTGGCTATTGTCGAGAATGGAATCCCCAAAGTAATTGAAAACTCGGAAGGTGCTAGAACAACACCTAGTATTGTTGCCTATGCAACGGAAGAAATTCTAGTAGGTGCTAGTGCTAAACGACAATCTGTTACAAATCCAAAAAACACAATCTATGCAGCTAAACGCTTAATCGGACGTAAGTTCAAAGAAGAAGCTGTACAAAAAGATATTGACCTAATGCCATATACCATTATGGAAGCTAAAAATGGCGATGCGTGGGTTAGTGCGCAAGGTAAAGAACTAGCGCCTCCACAAATTTCTGCAGAAGTCCTTCGTAAAATGAAGAAGACCGCAGAAGATTATTTAGGTCACGAAGTTACACAGGCAGTTATTACCGTTCCTGCTTATTTCAATGACAGCCAACGTCAAGCAACCAAAGATGCAGGACAAATTGCTGGTCTAGAAGTTTTGCGTATTATCAATGAGCCCACAGCGGCTGCACTAAGTTATGGTGTGGATAAGACTGACAAAGCTGATCGCAAGATTGCTGTCTATGACTTAGGTGGTGGTACGTTTGACGTGTCTATCATCGAAATTGCTAACGTCGAAGGCGACAAACAAATTGAAGTATTGTCAACTAACGGTGACACATTCTTGGGTGGTGAAGACTTTGACCAACGCATCATGGATTTCTTAGTTGATGAGTTTAAGAAAGAGAACGGAGTTGATCTAAAGCAAGATACTCTCGCTCTACAACGTTTGAAAGATGCTGCTGAAAAATGTAAGATTGAACTTTCAAGCTCTGCATCTACTGATGTTAACCTGCCATATATCACAGCAGATGCATCAGGTCCTAAACACATGAACGTTAAGATTACTCGCAGTAAACTAGAATCACTAGTTGCTGATCTAATCGAGCGATCATTAGCACCATGCCGTCAAGCAATAAAAGATGCAGGCGTTACAGCCGCTGACATCGACGAAGTTATCTTAGTTGGCGGACAAACACGTATGCCTAAAGTACAAGAAGCAGTTGAAAAATTGTTTGGCAAGGCTCCACGTAAGGATGTTAATCCAGACGAAGCAGTTGCTGTCGGTGCTGCTATCCAAGGTGCTGTGTTAGGTGGAGATCGTAAAGACGTTCTGTTGCTAGACGTTACACCATTGAGCTTAGGTATTGAAACACTAGGTGGCGTGATGTCAAAAATTATTAAAAAGAATACTACTATCCCAACTAAGGGACAGCAGGTCTTTTCGACAGCAGAAGACAATCAGCCAGCAGTTACTATCAAGGTGTTCCAAGGTGAGCGTGAGCTTGTTCAACACAACAAACTACTAGGCGAATTTAACCTAGAAGGTATTGCTCCAGCTATGCGTGGCACACCTCAAATTGAAGTTACGTTTGACATTGACGCTAACGGTATTATGAACATCAGCGCCAAAGATAAGAATACTGGTAAGGAGAATAAAATCACTATTAAGTCTGATTCTGGTCTAAGCGAAGAAGAAATTCAACGCATGGTGCAAGACGCTGAAATTAACGCTGAAGCAGATAAGAAAGCAAAAGAACTTATCGAAGCTCGAAATTCAGCAGAAGCTAATTTGAATACCGTTGAGAAGGATCTTAAAGATCACGGTGATAGTCTATCCGAAGATGAAAAGACAAAAATTGGCGAAGCTTATGCTAAAGTTGCAGAAGCTGTTAAGGGCGAGGACAAAGAAGCTATCGAAGCAGCCATTAACGATCTGTGGCCAACTCTAGAACCTTTGTACAAAAAGAAAGCTGAAGCTGAACAAGCAGCCAAAGCAGCTGAACCAACTGAAGGTGAAGTTGTTGACGCTGAAATAAAAGAGTCAAAGAAAGACTAATGTCAATGGGGGTAACTCCCCATTGATTATTAATGAATAATGTGCTAATATGTACATAAATATTTTTGTAACGTACCTCAATGGGCGTTACGAAAAATGAGCATAGGGCTCAAATTGTATCTTACTTTTTAAGGAGATTTTAAAATGACACAAATAACACGTTTTGATACAGCCGCTCTAAACAGAGCACTTGTTGGTTTCGACCAAATGTTTAACGACATGGAACGTCGATTCGCAAATCAAATATCTACAAACTATCCCCCACATAATATTTCTAAGATTGCAGAAAACCTCTACGATATTAGTATTGCTGTGACCGGGTTTGAGAAAGACGAAATTTCTGTTCAGGTTGAACAGAACGAACTCGTTATCAAAGGCGAACGCAAAGAAGAAGAACATCAAGCTATTGAATATCTTCACCGCGGTCTAGCACTACGTGACTTTGAACGCACTTTTGCTCTTGCTGAGCATATGAAAGTCATCAAGGCAGAAATTAAAAATGGAATCCTTTCAATTAAAATTGAAAGAGAAATTCCAGAATCTGCAAAGCCACGTGTAATTGATGTAGTAGAAGTTAAGTAAAAACCTTGAGGGGGGAAACCCCCTCAAACCGTAAAGGATAATAAAATGACAACAGATACAGATATTCAAATTGATGAACAAGTAGTAGTTTCTTTAGAACCTCCTAAATTGTGGAAGGTGTTGGTTTTGAATGATGACCAAACTCCTATGGAATTTGTTATCGATTTGTTAGTAGGAATTTTTAAGCATAACGAATATGATGCTAAAAATTTAACTATGGAAATTCATAATACTGGTAGCGCAGTTGTTGGCGTATATCCTCATGAGATTGCAGAACAGCGAGGAGTTGAAGGAGTGAACATGGCCCGTGCAAACGGTTTTCCTTTACAAATTCAGGTTGAACAAGAATGAGTCTAAGAGAAATTACAAAAGATTTACATCACGAAGCAGAAACTACAAAGTTTGCTAAGTTGTTGCTAAGTGGTAAGATTGAAAAAGAAGATTACGCAAATTATCTTTATCAACTATTGCTAATTTATAATGCTATTGAATTAGGAAATAAAGTTGAAGGCAATTTAGAACGTTTGCCAGACATTGAAAGAACACATGCTATCTATCAAGATTTTATAGAATTAGCAGGAACAAATCACAATTATAAATGGTTGCCAGTGACATTAGAATATTATGAATATCTTATGTCTTTGGTACGAGATCCAGCACAACGTCATCGCATTAAAGCTCACTTGTATTGCCGTCATATGGGAGACCTTAATGGCGGACAAATTATTAAAAAACAAGTGCCCTATACTTCGGGAAAGTTCTATCAATTTAAAGATGCTGATGCTCTTAAAATTGCTATTAGACAAGAACTCACTGACGATCTAGGAGACGAAGCTCGTGTAGCATTTGAATGGGCTATTAGAATGATGCGTGAGTTGTACAATGGAGAGTAAGGTTTGGAACACTCTAATAGACATACAACATCTATTAGAACAGAAGTTTTTAGAAACAGGAGTAGAAACTTTTGAACCGGGCATGGATCGCTTTAACCAACCCGGTTGGGTAAATAGAGTTTGGTGCAGCGGTCTTTATCGCAGAGCCCATATCGATGTAGTCGATGCCCGATCCTCAAAGGGCCTCTGGATGATGCATTGCTGCATCTTTCCGCATATTCATAATTCTGCTCCGATCTTTGGCTTTGATGTTATTGCTGGCAAAAATAAGATCACAGGCTGTTTTATAGATTATAGTCCGACAACAGATCGCGTTCATCCTATGAACCAATATTTTGCTGAAGAAGTCAGCAGATACGATTGGATTAAGAAACGTGAGCTTCCTGACTGGGCCCAACGTATTTTTAGTTCCAACATGGTGGCTGCGGGCAATGTCAGCGATGAAAGCGAGTTGTCCCAAATTGAAAGTTTAGCTCATATACTGGTAAATCATTACTTAGAAACCGTGGGTGAAACTAACAATACGGTTGCTGATGCTAGTTTTGAACAGAACTTTTATGCCCAAAATCAAAAGCAAAACCCGCATACTCCTAAGGTTATGACTAGTTTAGGATTAAATGAAGAAGATGTACGGATTTTTATACAGGAATGCCTGTTCCCAGAAATACGCTAAATATATGCTATGAGAGCATTTGAATTTCTAGCCGAAGCATCAGCCCTAAATTTAAAAAAAGTTACTAAACATCCCGGTCGTGCCGAAAAGTTTATTGATTTAATTCAAAAAGGGCATCAGTTCAATTCTGACACAGGTCCAGTAACATTGGATCCTGAACAAATTCCCTATCTACAAAGCGTACTAAAGCAAGAAAACGTGGGTGTTGTAAGAGATATTAAAGTTACAACAATCGACGGAAAAACCATGCCAATGGGCAAATTACATTTTGATCAAGAAGCATGGGGTGAATTTGGCAAAGGTGGGGATGTTAAGGCTAATGTAAAACCTGGCGCTACATTTCAGCACGGTAATGTAGAAAAAGGCAAAGAAGTTACTGCGGATCTAGCTATAAGTCTAGGAGCTTTTTCTGCAGGCGAGTTAGCCAACAAGGTTATTAACAATCAGCATATAAAAGAGCAAGGTCCAATTGGCGAAGCAGTAATCGAAATCACTAAACAAATCGACAGCGGTCAATTACCTGATGTCCCAAAAGGATTATCTAAGAAAGGTATTACCACTATTCAAAATGATGCGTTTGAATATTTAGGAATATTAGAATTGATTAAGGGTATTGCTAACTTTCCTAACAGCGAAGCATTCTACGAACATTTGGGTGCAGATCTTCCAGCAATGCTATTGTTATTCCCTGGTGCTGCAAATAATCCTTTAACAGATAGCTACGCTCTACAGAGCGAAAGTAAAAACTCAATCTTTATCAGTAGCAAAGGCGGTAAAAAATCTGGTGCACCGTCTAGTATCAAAACTTTAAAGATACCAGTTACCGTTGAACAGAAAGATGATGCAACTATTTCTTTCTTAAAACGAATACAAGAAACCAAGGAAGCATGGAAACAACCGTTTGTTGCTGCCAATTTTATTAAAACAATTTCTCCCGGTAAATTAGGCGATCTAGAACCTTTTGTTCCTTTTAGTGATAGTCTAATGAGTTATATGTCTAATGTGTTGGCTACAAGAAACAAAGGTGTTCCTACAACACTTGAACAAATACCAGAAGAACATCGAGCATTCTTTGAACTTGTTCAACGTAATACTAAAGCATCAAAATTTCCTTTGTTTTTTAACGTAAGGAATTATGTCAAGGATATGGTAGTTGGACCAGCAATTAACAACGAAGATGCCATACCTGGATTTAATGATACGATGTTAGAAATACTAGGACATAACTTCATTGTTTTAAACACCAAAGTCGCTGGCAATAAATTCGTAACAGATGTTAAATGGCCGTCACAAATGGGCGGAAGAATCACATTTGAGCCAAAGGATCCTGCAGATAAATGGGATGCTTCTATGACTTGGAAACTCAACTAACATAATACACTCATTTAATTTTGCTATTTGGTGTCGTAAATACTAATACGAATTACCGGGAGCGAATTGATGAAAAAAATTTCAACATTAATATTGTTGTTATTGCCAGCCGCCGTACTAGCTACGGAATTAGTTCACGAGTTTAAAAGCCCCGCTTTTTCGGGTATTGGGTATAGTTCTCACGTTATTACTATCGAGCAACTAGAATCTAATCGTAAACAAAAAATCAAAGACGATCAAAAAGCAGAAGAAGAACGTGAAAAAAGAGAACTTCAAAGCACTAATGCTTATAAGTTTAAGAATAACTTAGAATCTAGAATTTACGCTCAGTTATCAAAACAAATAAGTGATAAATTGTTTGGTGAAGGTGCGTCTACCGTAGACGGAACTTGGTATACCGCACAGACACCATTTGGTGATACCGTTAGTTGGAAAAGAGAAAATGATCGAATCTATGTTTCTATTTTAGATTCAAGCGGCAAGCCAGTAGCAGAATTTGACGTACCTGTTGGGGAGTTTGCATTCTAATGAAAAAAACTGCTCTAACACTTTCTTTAATTATGATGCTTTCTGGATGTGCTAGTATAGTTCATATACCTGAGCCAGAAGCACCACAAGTTATAAGAAATAACAACAAAGAATTTAATACGTTACCTCCCCCCACTGGCGGTCCGATTGTAGCGGCTGTGTACGGATTCACTGACAAAACAGGTCAACGTAAGCCTAGTGATAAATTAGCAAACATTAGTTTCGCTGTAACGCAGGGTGCAGAAGTATGGGTTATTAAAGCTCTACAAGAAGTAGGCAACGGTACATGGTTTAAAGTTGTCGAACGTGTTGGTTTAGATAACCTAACAAAAGAAAGACAAATCATTCGTCAAGCAAGAGAAAGTGTTGGCGACCAAAGACAATTAAAACCGATGATGTTTGCTGGAGTTATGATAGAAGGCGGCATTATTGGTTACGACTCAAATACATTAACTGGTGGTGCGGGTGCTAGATATCTTGGAATTGGTCCAAGCACACAATATCGCCAGGATGTTGTTACGGTTACTATGAGAGCTGTTTCTGTTCAAACAGGAGAAGTTCTACTTAGCGTTTCTACAACAAAAACAATTATCAGCACAGGTACTAGTCTAACATTCTTCCGTTTCTTCGATATGGGAACGAGAGCAATGGAAGCAGAATTAGGCCACACTATCAACGAGCCAGTTAACTATGCCGTAAGAGCAGCTATAGAACAGGCAGTAGTAGAAATGGTAAAGGAAGGGGATAAGAAAGGTTATTGGGCAATTAGAAAACCAGTAGCCGCAGCCCAGCCAGTGGCAAAAGCTAGAGAAGTTGTTGCAGAAGAACAACCAGCGATTGAAGAAAAGAAAGCTGCTCCCCAAAAAATAGAGGAGAAAAAAGATGAGTTGGTTCAACCACAAACCCCTGAGGCACCCAAGGGAACAACTGAAAACAAGCCATCCGCATCGACTGAGTCCATCAACGGAAAAGACGTTGGAGAAAATAAAGTTGAAAGTGCAGACTCCAAAAAACAAAAAGAAATAGAAGAAGTTAAAGCAGAAACAACAAATACTACAAAAGTGTACTTGAAGGATTATTTTTATGTTCGGAGATTGCCAGAAGAAAAATCTACGAAAGAATGGTTCTTTCCAAAGGGTACAGAAGTAGAAGTAGTTAGGCAAGAAGGTGAATGGTCACTGATTAAAGATAACAGAGGCAAGAAGGGGTTTGTTAAGAACGATATGCTTACTATTAACAAACCATAAAGAGATGTAAGCAAAAGAAACGAGGTTAGAACAATAATACGGTGTTAACAGCACCAAGGAGCGAAACAAAAATGATTAAAAATAACTACAGAATGATGGCCCTGGTAATGGCGGCCTTGTTCACAGGTTCAGGGAATGCCAGCGAAGTATACATCGAGCAGGCAGGCGACACCGGCGTGTTTAATATTACACAAACATCAGGGTCGAACCGTGTAGGTACACAAGGTACACCAAGTAATTTTTCAGGCAATAATATTTTAGTAGACATAGTTCAGACTGGAACACTTAACGCAGCTGATTTGCAAGTATTAACAGCAACAGATACCGTTATTGATTATTCAGCAACTGGTGATAGCAATACTCTACTAGTAGAAATTGGCAATAGTGGTAATTCATTAACGGTTGTAAAAACTGGAGACAGCAACAGAGTAACTATGTGCGGAACTAATGATGGTGGTGGTACACCAGCAGGTGCAAACGCATCGTGTCTCACAGATGTAGGAGTAGTAGATACCGTTAACGTTGCTAATATAACCGGTAGCAGAAACTCAGTAAATTTTGCACTAGCTAGTCCTAATGCAAACAATACCGTTAACATAGGTCAGACAGCCATAAGCAACGATAACGTTGTAAATATCACTCAGTCTGGTGCAGGAACACACATCACTAATGTTGGCATTAATGGCGATGCAAACAAAGTTAATATCACACAACAAAACTAAATGACATGAAATGGATTTGTCTGCTAGCTGTAATACTACCTTACGTTGCCCACGCAGCGGTAGGTAGTATTACTGAGCAGGTTGGACCCACGGCACAGATCGAAAGAAGTAAAAAACAATTAGAAGCTGGTAAGGGATCGGGAGTGGAAATGAACGATACTATTTCAACAGCTAAAACTAAATTGGGTATTACTTTTGAAGATAAAACCCGTGTCCAACTAACTGAACAAAGTAAATTAGTGATTGACGATTTTGTATATGATCCTAAAAAAGGATCAGGCAAGTTAGCAATGAATGTTGCAATGGGTACGGTAAGATATGCATCTGGATCCATTGCTCACAATTCTAGAGAAAATGTAAAAATAAAAACACCAACTGCTACTATTGCAGTTCGCGGAACAGATTTTACTATGACCGTTGACGAAGTTGGTCGTAGTTTAGTTATTTTATTACCCAGTTGTCCTCCCAATGTTAAAAATAAAGACGAGTGTTGGGTGGGAGAAATTGAAGTTGGAACTGACGCAGGGGCAGTTATTTTGAATCAAGCCTATCAAGCTACGGTTGCTGCTAGTTCTAATCAACCTCCGTCACCTCCAAAGATCATAGACATCAACGAAAGTAACATTAACAATATGTTAATCGTTAGTCCACCAAGAGAAGTTCAGCAAGAAGCTAGAGCAGCTCAAAATACAATGACTTTTAATTTTTTAGATAAAGATTTTTTTGAATATAAAGAATTAACTAAGAATTTTTTAGAAGACGATGTACTTAAATTTTCTGACTTAGATATCAACAGACTCGATGCTGAATACTTAGATAATTTATTAGATGTGTTAACTAAATCTCTTTTAGGAGGAGATATATTAGATGCCGATCCAGTCCTTCCAACCATAAAATTATATCCGTGGATACAATATGCTTACAACGAAGAAAGAATTTCTTTGTACTCAGAAAGACCTCCGCATATTGCTCAGATAAATGTTGAAAGAAACGCAGACGGTTGGGTAAATTTAAACCAAGACGGAATTGAATCTAAAGTTCAATTAAACGGTGGTGGGTCAAATGTAGTCTTTAACATTAAACAAATACAATGAAAAAAATATTTGGTTTATTCATATTACTAATTTGTTTGTCTAGTCATAGCCAAGATGTTGCAGCAACTAATAACGCTATCAAGATGGGCTATAATTTTGTGACCGTTAGTCAGAACGTAGTGTTTAATAGTTCTATGCAATCAGGAGGGACATTAACATTTACTGCCGATGCAATGGACGGGGGCGGTCGTACCCCAGGCGATCCTTTTACAATGAAGTTAGTTTTTTATAATAGTAATAATGCTATCGTAAATACGGTTCAACAAGCCCACACCTTAACATACGGAGCTACCACAACAACTGCATACACTATCACAGCAACAAATTGTGGGGGAAGTTGTACTAATGTAGCCTATGTAAGTGTTCAATTCTATGGTAAAGACGGTGGCTATTGGGCTGGCAACTACGGTCCATATGTTACTAATCCCAGTCTAACATTTAACGGTGGATCAAATATACTTTATAATCCAGAATTTGGAGTATATGGCACTAACGGATTTGCACAAGGATGGACTAGTGATAACGGATGGCAAAGTTGTGCCTTGTATAGCGGAGCGCAAACTTGTGTGGTCAACAATAATGCACCAGTTAATGGCGGTAATTATTCAGCGACTGGAGGGAGTACCAGCGGATCGGCTGGCGGATATTCTGCTACACCCCCACCCCCACCCCCTCCAACACCTGTGTACGGATCTAGTATTACCAATGCTCAACAAACAAGAAAAAATGCAGGACTAATAGAAACAACAGGACACAATGCTGGTGTGAATATTTTTGGCGACGATAATATTGTCACCATACAACAAATTGGATCTAACGGACATTTTGCTACCGTTGATATTTCTGGAAATATTAATAACGTTAATGTTTTACAAACCAGCACCGTAGGCGGTCGACATTATTTAGAAGCTACCGTAGTTGGCGGAAATAACAATTTAATTCTCCAACAACGAGAAACAGCAAAAACACAATTTGTGGAAGTTACAGGAAATCATAATTCTGTTACTACTAATCAGAAAGGATCAGGGAATCATTATTTAGATTTATCAGTTACTGGTAATAACCACACAGCAGGTGTAGTTCAAGACGGTGTTGGCAACCATGCTGCTACCGTAAAATTAGATGGTACACAACCTTGGAATTTTCAATTAAATCAAAATGGTTCAACTAACAAGACTTATAGTTTACCACATACCATGAGCGACGGTACAGGAGTAAACGGAACATGTAATGCTATCGGCGGTTGTAATCTTATAGTAAATCAGCAATAAATGAGCAGTTTAGTTTGTAGTAGAAGTTTTTAAATAATAATACCAACACCAAATAAAATTATAAAGTTGGGGAGCGAAAAATGAAAATAAAAATAATTGCAGCGGCAGTTGCGGCTATGCTATCGGCATCAGTATCGGCTCAGTGGGCCGAATCAAATATGGGTTTTGAAAGTGGCAACACTTCTGGATGGTCCATAGGAGCGAATAACACCGGAACCATGACTACTACTATTACTGGTAGTGGTACAGGTGTAAGTCTTATTACAGGTTCGCCCGGAACGGTAACATTTAATGCCGGATCACATCCTGGAGCAGGAACTGCTGGTAGTGCTTACTATCAGCCGCCAGTGACACCTAATGCCTGGCAGTTTAGTGCTTACGGTAATAATATGTTAGCACTTCAACCTGATGCTCAAACTAATTGGAGCACCGTGGGAGCAGAACTAGGGTTAACATCAACTCAAATTTCAAATTTATCAACGATGTTACAACAACAGGCTCAGGCTAGCGGATTTGGATCTGGTAGTATCACTAATCTTGCTTACGTACATAGAACCGTAACACTAACAGCCGGAACTACATATAATATGTCTTGGAACTACATTGGTACAGACTATGTGCCTTTTAACGATGGTTCTATTACTACATTAACACCAGTGTCGGGGACTACAGGAACAACAACGGTTAACAACTATGCACAGAATTATGCCTTACTAGGATTTACCAATCCTGGTACAGGAGATTATTCTGCAGGAACATTTGGTTCTACAGGATGGCAAGTTTCTACATATAGTGTTGATACCACAGGAACATATCAACTAGGTTTTGCCGTATTCAATTTAGATGATACTGCATTAAGTCCTGTACTATTAGTTGACGAACAACAAGGTATTACTACACAAAATGGAACAACGTTTGGTGCGGTGGCTCCTAACCCAGGAACTAGTGCCCCGAGCAGTCCAGGTAGTACACCTAGCACACCTAGCACACCTACACTAGTCAGCAGCACAGCTGGTACTCCAATAGTGACTTCAAGTTCTTCTTCGGGCCCAACTACAACCGATGTCGCTGTGGCCACAGGAATAACCGTAACGGTTTTAACTATAACTGATAGTAGAACAGGTGCCACAAAAGTTTTAGGCATCAATAGAAATACTACTGCTGTTTCAACAACACCAGTAACCACTACGGTTACTAGCACAACACCTGTGACAACAACTACCACAACAACTCCAACTACCGTTAATACATACAGCGATAATTCTACTCAAACGGTAAACGGAACTCCTGTGACTACGCAAAGCACAGCGAATCAGGTTGTTGTAGCAACAAATACGGTTGACGATGTTCAAACTTCTAGTCAGGATAGAGCTTATTCAACTAGAATTGATCAATACGATTATCTGTCTAAAGCTAATCAAAGAATTAATATGTCGTTAGATAGCGACATACTTTCTCGTCATAACGGCAACGGCGAAACACTTTCAGCAAGTACAGCCCTTGCAGGTGACGAGGATAAGGGATGGACTTATCTAATAGCTGAAGGACAACGGTCTAACACCAGCGACACATATTCTATGAATACTTCAAGATTTGGTGTTGGTCATGAAAAGAAAGTTCGAGGAAACTGGATTGTAGGTGGCCAGGTTAATCAAATTAATGGAAGAATGACTGGGGATCAAGCCGGCGGTACGTTAACTAAAAATCATGTTGGTCTATATAGCTTGTATAATCACAATGATTGGTTATTAAAAACTGATTTAGGTATTGCAAAAAATGATTATACCAACACTCATACACTTAACGAATTAGGCCTGTCCAACAGCGGTAGAACTACTGGCACTGATGTTTGGTTAAGTAATAGACTTTACACTCCAGAAGTTAAAGGTTTTAGACCTTTTGCGGGGGTTCGTGTTGAAAACTTTAAAAGAGGTGCTGTAACAGAAACTGGTAGTCCGTTGACTGCTATGACCTATGATGCTGTTAATAAAACCAACACCATAGGCGAAGCAGGTTTACGTTACGATGTTAAAGTAAAAGACGCTGTAAATCTTTCTGCAGAAATTGGCCAAACAACCAGTGACATTACCACAGCTAGATTAGGAGCTACCTTTTCACCAAAAGAGAATGTTGTAGGAAACATTAACATTGCTCAACAAAGACAACAAGGTGTTGCTAATAATATGATTCAAGCAATGGTTAGGTGGTTCTTTTAATTACGCCTGTCTAGTAAGATAGTTAATTTGAAATCGCTCAGGTCCAAAGTATTTTTTTACAATGGCCTGGGCGATTTCTCTATCAAACTCTTTACAACTAAAAATATCAATATACGCAGTCATGTCTGGCTCAACAAAATGGGCGCAGATGTTTGATGTTGTAATAAGCTGCATCAAACTATATCCTTGTTTTGGATCACCGGGCAGCAGATACTCAATAATTGGTTCTCCATGGGCAACCATATCAATCGCTGCTACTAGCTCTTTTACGAACAAATAAATCTGATCTCGATCTTTTATATTTTCATTACATTTGCTACAATCAAGCATTAAGTGATAACCCCAATACATTTAATTCTCCAATAAAATTGATTCAAATATTTAAGTTAAATAAAGTATGATGAAAAATAATTTAGCGAAACTCAAAAAATCCTTAGTCAGTCCATTATGGGCTCTATTTACGGTCGCTGTGTTAGCCGCTGTAATGTCAAGCAATACTAGTTTTTTAGAAAGCATTAAGTTGCGATATTTTGATCAATTAATAACTTCTAAAGAACCAACCGTTAATAATATATATACCGTTAACATAGACGAATCAGCATTAGACAAATTAGGTCAATGGCCTCCTGCAAGAGGAGAATACGCACAAATTATCAGCGAACTCTATAAAAGAAATGCAGGGTTAGTTGTATGGAACATATTAATGCCAGAAATGGATCGTATGAGGGAAGACGGTCAGCTGGCAGCTATTATGAAACAATACCCTGTTGTTCTTAATAATATTCCAGCAGAAGTAACAAAAAATATTCCCAAGCGACCTGGAGCTTCGATCATCAATCCAGAATTTGCAGATAGGATTGTTCAGTATCCTGGCATCATTGCTAATACTCCGTTGTTAGAAAATAACGCAGCCGGTGTAGGCATATCAAATACTCTTCCAGAGATAGACGGTGTTAACCGTAGACTACCTTTAGTAGTCAGCGTAGATGATCAATTGTATCCTAGTGTGTCACTAGAAGTGTTGCGTATCATTGCAGGTGATCCAAGTTTCCAAATTAAGTTAAGCGACATTGGTGTAGACAAAATGCGAGTTCCTCAGTTTGGAGTTATTCCTACAGACGAACTTGGTCGAGTCTGGATTGATATTACACAAAAATCAAAATCAGTTAGTCTTGGCGATTTACCGAAAGACTTTCAAGGAGCCGTTGTTATTGTTGGCCCTACTGCTGCTGGCATTGGTAATCCTGTTCCTACTTCTGCAGGTGCTATTTGGCCTCATGAATTACATGCCGCAGTCATCGGAACAATGTTTAACAAAGTTAACATTGATCGACCACAATGGGCACCTGGTCTAGAAGTTCTTAGTTTTATTGCGTTTGGAGTACTGCTAGTATTATTAACAAGGTGGGTTTATGTTGGTCTTATATCGATGGTTGCGTTGGTCGCTGTTAGCATTGGCGGCAGTTATTATTTGTTCACTGATCATTTACTCTTACTTGACGGTTTTACCTCTGGAGTTGGCCTTATACTGGTCGCTTTGCATGCCTATGGTATCAAGTTTGTAAGTGAGTTTTTACAGAAACAACAAATTAAAAAACAATTTGGCACATATCTAAGTCCAGCAATGGTTGAGAAGTTACAAAAGAATCCAGAGCTATTACAATTAGGTGGCGAGGAAAGAGAACTTAGTATTATGTTCACAGACGTTCGTGGGTTCACATCAATCTCTGAACACTATGGTAAAGACGTACAGGGTCTTACTAAAATTATGAATCGATACATGACAGCTATGACAGCTAAAATTATCGAGAACGAAGGCACACTAGACAAGTATATCGGTGATGCTCAAATGGCATTTTGGAATGCACCTTTAGATGATAAGCAACACGCTAAGAATGCTGTTAAAACTGGTTTACAAATGATGGGAAGTTTAAAGGGGTTTAATGATGAGGTTACTAAGGAAGGAGTACCACCCTTCGGGATGGGTCTTGGTATTAATACTGCTACCGTTGTTGTTGGTAACATGGGTAGCGATCAGCGTTTTGATTACACTTGTTTGGGCGATGGGGTCAATCTTGCGAGCCGGTTGGAAGGGCAGTCAAAGCCCTACGGTGTCAAGATCGTACTGGGCTCGTTGACAGCTGAACAAGTCAAAGACGAATATTTTGTTTTACCACTAGATTGCATTGCAGTCAAAGGTAAAAAAGAAGGAGTAGACATCTTTACGGTTCTAGGACGTATTGATGAGTTGAACATTCCAGCGAATGACACACAGATGCACATAGCCATGTTAGATTTGTATCGACAACAAAAGTTTGATACAGCTATTAAGTTTTGCAAAGACCTAATGGGGCGATTTAATAGGGAAATGGATCATTACTACGAAGCGTGGATTGAACGCTGTGAGGAGATGAAAAATGCAAGACTTCCAAAGGATTGGGACGGAGTATATAGGGCTACTAGTAAGTGACCCTTTGAGTATTCCTGTATGGTGGATGCTACAAATGAAATTTCTATTTCCTGCTATGATGATAGCACGAAACGATGAGATGGAAAATTTTCTAAAATGTTTTAGTTTAAACGGTATAAAAAGTTTTAATATCTGTAAACCGCTTTAACCATTACCGCTCGATGCTTCTTTATCATCGGCCGATTTTTGTTTAGCGATATTGTTAATTTCTTTTTCCGCTTCAACACGTTCGTATTCAATAGTCTTACCACGTAAATGTAGTACGGTGTTAACCTTTTGATTTAAACGGATTAGGTCGTTGTCTAACATACGGATACGATCAATAAGAGCGATAAGCACGGTATTTGCATCGCTGATAACTGGCTTTACTTCTTTAGTGGCCCATTCCCAAACATATTTGATAATGAAACCCATACCAACTGCCATGACAATTGGAAAGCCATATTTGTTTACTAGTTCTACGACATCCATTATACTATCGCTCCTATCACTAACCCCATAGCCATGCCAAGCGCCAATGCTTTGAATATATCTCTATCGTGCCAGATTGGCTGTTTTTTTATGTAATCTTTCGTATGCTGCGGTAAACTATTCCACCAAATATCATACTTGTTCATTTTCAACAACTCCTTTAATTACGAATTTTTCTAGATCGCCCACCTTTCTTAGAATTTGTCTTCCGTTGATGTTTACAAGTTGAAAATAATCTCCACCTTTCCAACCTAGTTTATCGCTGTTAAATTCTTCGTCTAAAATAATGCCGCGTTCGCTGCAATCCCAGCTGTAGTCAACGTATAACATTAATCTCTCCTTGCATCGTTTTTACCGTCTGCACGAGCAATGCGATCGACATCGGGTTTTAAACCAAGAGCATTACTAACAATGGTATCAATACGTACAACATCGTGATTCATTGTTTTAACACGATTATCCAAAGCTGTGATAATTCCAGCCATACCTTTAATTGAGCCCAAAACGCCCTGTAAAAGTAGTTTAATGGTTAAGTACACGAAATAGCCCCCTGCCAATGCCGCTGCTACAGGCATACCGAGGTCACCTATTATTTTGAATATATCGCCCATTTTTTCGCTCCTGTCTTGAGTTATATCTGTATTTAACCCATTGACACAATTATAAACTGGTGCTATAATATGCGTATATAACTTAAAAGAGCGATCATGAAAATTAAAGTTGTTTCTGACCTTCACTTAGAATTTTGCGATATTTTTATCAAGAACGACAGCAATGCCGATGTTCTGATACTATCTGGCGACATCATGGTTGCCAGCAAAGTTCACAAACCTGAAAGTGAATATGGTATTAGATTTCGAGACTTTTTGAAACGTTGCAGTTTCCAATTTCCGCACGTACTCTATGTGGCAGGTAATCACGAATTTTATAGCGACGGTAAATGGTTTCAAAGTATTGAAGATCTGCGATCAGCCTGTGCTGTTCACGAAAATATCTATTTCTTAGAGCGTGATACAAAGATCATTGACGATGTTGTATTTGTTGGCGGAACTTTGTGGACTGACATGAACAAGTACGATCCGCTAACTTTGCATGCCGTTAAGGACATGATGAACGATTATCGTGCTATTGTTAATGACAAGGCAGGGTACCGGCATTTGAAACCTGCAGATACCTGCGAACGACATAAGTTAACACTAGATTATATCAAGTTAGTTGTTGACGAAAACAAGGATAAAAAATGTGTTGTGGTAACACATCACACTCCTAGTTTTCAAAGTTGTGCTCCTGAGTATGCCAACGATTATTTAATGAACGGTGCATATCACAGCGAGCTCAGCGAACACATTCTTGATCGTCCTCAGATTAAACTTTGGACTCATGGTCATACACATCATACGTTTGATTATATGATCGGTGAGACTCGTGTTGTTTGTAATCCTAGAGGATACGAGAGCTCTTGGGGTAAAGAGCATACTGGGTGGGATCCGGAGAAAGTAATTGAGATATGAAAAAAATCTACTACGAGAAAAAGGGCAGACGTTATGTTCCAGTATCGGAGTACGATAACGAGTATCTAGATAGTTTCCCAAAAGGTAATCATCTTGTGATGTGTTATCCGGGTGGCGCCAGTCGTAGGTTTAGAATTGAACCTGCGCTGGCTCCTATGATTGCTGCTGGTCGATATGCAGAAGATGCAATCTGTCGTAGGATTCAGCAAGAAACAGAACTACGACCTGTTAACAGAGAAATAGACGAAGAGACTCAGCGTAAGTGGAAAAAGTTTATTTCTACTATTCCTGAAGATTTTCGTTTTATGTTTACACATGGTTCTGCTCGTGACGCAGCTGAAGCTGGAGTTAAGGCCATGCAGGAAGAAGCTGACAAACTTATGCAACATGAAAGTGTTCGTAAGGCCTATGATCATTTTATGTTAATGTGCGAATTGGTAAAAGACCATGAACAAAACAATTATTGATTTAGAAAGTATATTTGCAGAGTTTAATGCTGTCAATTCTGCAAATAGTATTAACAGCGACAAAGCAGTTGTCGTTGGAGAATATCCAACTATACACTCTAACGACCTAGAACCTGTTAGTATAATTGAACCTGATTTAGAAAATGGTCCTTGGATTGCAGGAGGCGCATGTCTTCGTTGGTTTCAAGATCAGCCAGTAAACGATTCTGACATTGATGTTTTCTGCAGGAATGCTATACAGGCACAACAAGTTATAGAACGTATTAAAAGTTACGGAAGATTCAGTGTTAAGTATGAAAGTGAAAATGCTGTTACATTGACTCACTATACTAAAGACGACTTTTCTACCCAATGGACTATACAAGTTATTACTAGAAGATTTTTTAATAATCCTAAAGAAGTAATTGACAATTTTGATATTACGGTATGTCAAATTGGAACTACGGGCACGGAATGGATTTTGGGACAAGAAACAGCTAGAGATGTTCGCGAAAAGAATCTTCGAATGATTCCGCCGCTACATTCAGATGCTCCAAAGAGATTAACTAAGTATTGGACCTATGGCTATCGCCCTGTACCTGGATTGTTAGCAGCTATTCAAAACAATACAGAAACAAGATGGTCTTTTTCACAAGACGAGGATTATAACAATGCGTTCTGAACAAAGTTGGAGCATACTAGACCCAAGACCTGTAATGCTATATATCGACGGACTTGATGAATATATTGTTTATTGGAATGGAGTAGCTATGACTCATTCTATGGCATTGTGTATGGCTATGGAGTTTTTAGGAATTTATCCTACTCCTGAAATGAAATCATGTTTAGAATCAAATTATAGAAAAATTTATTACTCAAACGGATTTCAAACCAGAGCATGGGATAATAAAGTAGCATCGAGTCCAGTCTATCCTTATCTAAAAAGAATCATGCAAGAACATCTAAAAAAGATAATTGAGTCTAAGAAACCACAAGAAGTTTTGGGTTGGTTTGACTACGACAAAGCAAGAAAGGAAGAAAATGTATAAAACAATTTACACAGAAGTTGAAGTCGATGTCGATCTTGCTGACTTCGAAACAGATGACCTCATTGAAGAACTAGAGTCACGTGGCGCAGGTGCCACAGACTATGGTGACGGTAAAGACGTTCTAATGTCAATCTATGAAAAACGTAGATTAGGCAAGGATTATCAAGTAGAATTAGATCAATTAATTTGGCTAGGATTGGGGAAAATTGTATGAACGAACGAATTAAACAACTTGCTGAACAAACAGGATACATTTGGCACGCCAGCGGTGAGCCACAGATATACGAATTTACTCCAGAAAAGTTGGAAAAATTCTCCGAGTTAATTGTGCGGGAATGTGCTGATCAGTTCAAACTAGTTCACACTGACGAGCAATATCAACGACGAATTGATAAAACTATTCTTAAACACTTTGGATTATACGAATGATTAGATTTATATTTTTATTTGCAATTTTGGCAGCATTAATTCATTTTGGTATTATAGGTTGGCAAAAGATGTCAGGATCTGAACGTTGGACCTTGACGAAAACTTTAGGTTATAGTATAATCGTTTCACTGCTAGCAATAGTGGTGATGATGTTTATGGTAGTATTATTTTAAGGACACACAATGAAACGTATTTTTACTCTCTCTATTTTGACCGCTGCTGTTTTGGCAACAGGTTGTACTCGTATTGAAACCGGTGAAGTCGGTGTACGAGTTGGTTTTGACAAACAGGTTCAGTCCGGTGAGCTATTGCCTGGTTCTTTCAATCAGGTTATTATCGGCGATGTCCTTACATTCCCAGTTAAGGACGTAAATGTTACATTGAATGATATGACACCTGTGGCCAAAGACAATTCGACTATGAAAGACTTTGATGCTGTAGTTGTTTACAACATTAATCCACAACAAGTTGCTGAGTTGTATAGCACCAAGAACAAGAGCTTTCACGCCGAAGCAAAAGGTGACACTTACGTAATGTACAACTATATTGTTCAGAATGCTCGTAATGCTATCTACAAGGCTGCACGTAAGTATGAAGCATTGGACATGGCAGACAATCGTGAACAAATGGAAACACAAGTTCGCGAAGAGATACAACGTAATCTTGCTGAAGAAAAACTAGACGGTTCAATTACTATCAGTCAAGTATTGATCCGTAATGTTGTGCCTGCTGATTCAGTAGTTGAAAGTGCTAATGCTCTTGTTCGTGCTAAAAACGAATACAAGCAGAAAGAAGTCGAAGTACAGACTGCTAAGAAAGAAGCAGAACGTATGGCTGCTTTGGCTAACAACTCAGCGAGCTCAATTGCGTTTATGAACGCACAGGCCGCTCTGAATATCTCCGAAGGCATTAAGAACGGTAAGGTGCAGACTATTGTTGTACCTGCAAACTTTAATGCGTTGATGTTGCCTAAGCAGTGATTGAAAATATTATAGGATGGGGGTTGATTGGTTTGTTATCCGTGACACCCTTGTGTCTAATATACATTGTTTATAAAAGATACAAGCGATGGCAGGAAAAACAAACTCAACTCCTGTACTATAAACAAAAATTGAAAGAAGAATATTTAATTCATCAAAAAACCGTATGGTCGGACGATGATTCTAAACAATAAAAAAGAACACTATGGATATGAGTCAGGCAGCAGTATTTTTAGGCGGTAGTATTTTAATAATGATTGGATTCATTATTATTATTGCTGGGGTAGTAATTATTAATAATATCATCCATCGATATTGGAAACCTGTAAGGATTTTTCATCCCGATAGCTGGAAGGGTTTTCATCCTCCCCATGACGTAATGCAGGAAGAAGAAAAAAAGAAATAGAGTTTTTTTTAGATACAATCTCCAAACGCTTCAATCCAGCGTTTGTGATCTGAGTTTTTCTTTTCTTGTGTAACAACAACCTGCACTTCTCCAGTGGACTTGTTCAATTCATATTCTGGAAGAAGAGCTGCTATGGCTGCTTCGTGTGCTTTATCTGATGCGGTACTCATTTGATTTTCCTTATGGGAAAGATTAATAAAATAACGATTATGTCGTTTTTTATATTTAATAAAAAAACCCACCGAAGTGGGTTTTTTAATATGTTCACGAACAATTATCTGTTCATGATGTACATGGTTACTTCGAAACCGTAACGCATTTCAACTGCTTCTGGTTTTGTCCACATAGTAATACTCCTTTAACAAAGTTTAACTTTTAAGTACTATGGCAACATTTGTATGTTGTCCTTAATACTTATATGTATTATATGGCATTTCCACCATAAAACACATAGTGATAATCATTAAAGAATGGTAGTGAAAACAAGCTCAGATAGTAATAATGTTTTTCCAAAATACAAAATTATATTTGACTTCTAATTAGTTTGATGCTATAATATACACATACTTACAACAATAGAAAGAGTCCAAAATGATTCTCGTCAGTTTATTGGTTTGCTTTGCTCTAGTTTTTATGAGCGGCGTCCAATGGAACCAATGGTACAACAATAAGCAAGATCGCAATGCTATAATGTGGAGCCTAATGGCCGGACTGCTTGGACTTTATCATTTTATCGCACTTTTAGGAATTAACTAATGATCACTATTAAAGAGTTTATGGAAATCGTTGACTATCGTATCACCGAAGGCAGCGATTACATGTGGCAATGTTATGGCTCTAATGCCTATCGATTAGATTCTTGGAATCAAAGTCAGGAAGGACACACAATTAGTATTATATTTGATACACGAACTCAAGAAGTCTATGAAGTCAGCGCCTATGACTATCGTAACAATCGTGCTTATCGATTGATTAATCCTGATTACAAGTTTGCTCATGACGACGAAGCCAGCGGTCGTGGTGTTGATATGAACCAAGCATGGGATGATGTTAATTACGTCGATCTTGATGTTGATGATGATTTCATTCAAAAGGCTCTTGCTATTGTTGCCGAAGAAGATTATGATACTCGTGTAAGTGTGCCTGTAGATTTTACAGATGAAGAACTGCTAACTTATATGAAGATGGCACATGATCGTGATATGACCTTTAACGCATTTGTAGAAATGGCATTAAGAGCAGCTATCGACGAATATAAAAACGAGTCACCGCATTACACTAACACTGACAACCCTGTTGATTTTCCTGTAACTAAAAAGAAAAAGAAAGGCAAAAAATGACCGAAGCACAAAAGTTTTTAGAAGATCTAAAGACTGGTGTCCGTCACATTGTTATCAATACCTGCTATGGTGGGTTTGGACTAAGCGATCGTGCTGTAAAAGAGTACATGAAATTAGCCGGACTTGATGAAAAAGATTTCCACGACAGAGACATTGATCGTGACGATCCGTACCTTGTTAAGGTAGTTCGTGAACTAGGCATGGGTGCCAACGGTGCTCACGCTAATCTTAAAATTGTAGAAATTCCGGGCGACGTTAGTTGGCACATTGGAGAGTATGATGGCAACGAATGGGTAGCCGAGGATCATCGTTCTTGGTCGTAAACTATGTCATTAGCAGTATCTATTCACCATTGGAGATTTGAAGATGGTTCAACTGCTCCTAATCCAGGAAATCCCTTTCCCTTAGATCCTCCTCCTCGGGGATGGTATTGTTGGGCCTATCCTAACAACAATCCAGAGTTTGAACAATGGATGACAAACAATTGCCCAACAGCCGATACTACTCATCGTTTTAACTCGGGCGATCCTATGTACACCATTTATATCAAAGAAGATAAAGAAGCAACAATCTTTCAGTTGAGGTGGATGTGAAGGCTGTAAAATTAACTGCCAAGCAGTGGGAAACTATACACGAAAAAATCAAAGAAAATCATGCTCCCAGTGTCTGGCTTAGTAGAGAAAAGATGCGAAGAGTTTTAGGATTTACTCCCAGAGAGCACATTGAATGGCTAGGCTACTATGACACAGCCAATAACAAAGATCGATTAGCGGGCAAGCACGGATATAAGGCAACTATACATCTGGACTTTTTTAATGACTCCCAGAGAACTATGTTTCTTTTAAAATATGGCGAATGGCTTTAATAATTTGAAGATAGCCACTATGAACGAGGTCTTAGCAACAAGGTCTCGTGCCACCTTTAGTCATCGTGTAAACTTTGACACCATAGGATATGAATCTCTAGATCTCATGAGGGAGTGGTGCAAAGATAATTGCATTGGGCTTTGGAGATTAGAACATGTTCATGCTCTGTATTTTCAATTTGAAAACGATCGTGACGCCACAATGTTTATGTTACGTTGGGGTGCAGCAGAAGGGAATAAAGTAAAATGATTGTGGCTACCGTTAAGTTAAAGCAACCGCAGACTAAGAACAAGTGGATCGACGAAAGTCCTATAAACGGATGGTTGAATGAGCAGGTAGGTGCATATTCTAGATATCGTGATCTAGTAGATGAATCAAGACCTTGGCACGTTGAGCATACTGCTAATGAGTTGATCTATAGTTTTGCTTGTGAGAAAGATGCTACAATGTTTGCATTAAGGTGGTGTAATGTCTAGAGTCCTTAAAAAATCTATTTGGCCGTATCAAATTGTACTCAAATCAGTGCAAGGAAACGTTGACGACAGAGTAGTATGGCTAGAAGAACATCTGTCAAAAGATCGCTGGTATATTGTTGGGCCTAATCGATATTGTTTTAAAACACAACAGGATGCTGTTATGTTTTCATTACGGTGGTCATGAAACAATTTGTAGGTTGGCCGCCGCCTGATTGGACTGAGGTAATTATAACCTGGGATACTATGTTGACTAGCGATGCTCACGATGTTCATGAAATACAGAATTGGGTAAACACCATGCCCGGCGATGGCCGATTCCATTTGCATGGTTGGCGGTCAACTGAGGGATTTGCTTATAGATTCGAAGATCCCAAAGATGCTATAATATTTGCAATGAGATGGTCATGATACAACCGTGGCAGTTAAAGATACTAGAACATATGACAAAATATAAAGGACGAGGATTAATGCAGGTCACAGGACGCAATACAGGCAAGAGTGCCTTTTCTGCTCAGGCCTTAAAACGTCTTTGGGACGATCTATATTCTCGACCTATAGAAGATATTAAATTATCCGAAGGTAAAGTTTACGGTGCTCGATATTACACAGCAGAGCCTGTAGGTGGCAATTGGCTTGATATGGAGAAATGGTGTTTAGAGACTTTTGGATCGGGCGAATACCCAATATGGGGAGAAGACAAAGCCCCAGAACCTGCGCAACGTTGGTATAAAAACAATCGCAAGTTTTGGTTTCGTGATGAATGTGATAGAATGGTATTTGTATTAAAATGGCGATGAGAACTCTAAGACGCAAAGTCATAATTCGAGAGTATGACTTTATTAAGGTAAGAGACCAAGCATTAGGCACTGGTCTCATTGATAACGACAGAGCTCTGTATGACAGAGTTTCGTGGACTCCTATTAATAAAGATACTCTCGAAAAATTAAAGTTAGTAGAAATTTTAAGAGGCAAGACTGGCCCTATTACTCAAATAGACTTAGACTTAAAAACGCCTGCAATATTAGTAGCACAACTAAGAGACTATCTCTACAACGAAAAATATTATCGCTGGAAAGTCAGCATTGATGATGAAGGATATGTTTGTATACAATCTAGAAAGAACACACCTAACACTCGACTAGGCTGGGGTGTGTTTGAAAAAGATCTTTATAGTAGATTATGAAAAATTTAGAAAAAGAAATCATAGAAGAACTTGGCACACAGATGCAAAGCGAAATAGACAAAGAAATACTTTGGGGTATGCTTGTAGGGATGGGGTGGACTCGAGTTCTGCTACCTCGCTTTGATAGTCGTGAACATTCTGTTGATGTGCTCGAATGGGTTGAAACAAATTGTAAAAATCCCTACGAACGAAAAGGCAGCGAATTTATATTTGAAAACGATCGCGACGCTGTTAATTTTATTTTAAAATGGAAATAATAAGCAAATTCCTGTTTAACGATTTAACTGCTATTATAGCAGATTACAAATATTATGCAGATAACGAATCTGTTATAGATGAGTGGTTAGAAAATTATAACAGCGAACGAACAGGAATGGTTATTAAGTTTGACAGCGAACATACTAAAATGATGTTTATGATGAGATGGGTATAATATGGGTCGATTTAAAGAAAGTATTATGTGGCCTAATGCGCCGGACAGAACACCACAAGTTAGTCAATATCTTGCGGACAAATACTTTGAACACCATAATGTCTATACACATAGACCTCCTAGAAATAAGTACAACATCATAGGAGATCGTGTGGAAGAATGTAAAGAAATAATCGTACACTCGTTTAGTATGGGTGATGTTGAAGATCCAGACCTGTATGCTGCCCAACCTTTATACGAATGGGAAAAAAGTGAAGCAGGACAATGGGTAATGAAAAATGCCGCTGACACACCAACATGGTATCGAATGGCAGATCCAATGAACTACGGATACCAATATCAAATAAGAGCAAAGTTAATGGGCCCTGCCCTAACAGAGTGGTTACTAAGACATGGCTCTTAAAAAGATCGTTCCAATGATTAAATCTGCTAACCAATCTATGAGAGCATGGTATAGCGAAGATTTAAGAAAGCATGATCAATTGATGACTTTATTAGAAACATTCCATAAAGTTCATCTTAGAGACAACGATAATTACCCGGAAAAATTAGCATGGTGTTTAGAGCATTGTCAAAGTAAATTCCGAGATATAAAGCACGGTGACGGCATGTATTGGTATTTTGAAAACGAACAAGATGCTACCATATTTGCAATGAAATGGGTCTAAATGAGTAACCCAAATCCTCGTACATTTATGTCAAAAAAAATATATTGGATTTCATCTGCCCGAAGAAATGCTCTTGCTGCTAGAATTGAAGTAATGCCTAGAGGATTAGAAGTAGGCATAAATGAACAAGATATGGATCCAATTCAACAATGGTGTAACGAACATAACTGCGGCAAACGCATAAGTTTTGATACTTTTCAATTTAAAAGCAAAGCCCAAATTACCATGTTTCTGTTACGGTGGGGATCATAATCAAAATGACAAAAGTCGTGTATCTAGATGATTCAAAAATAGCCTACGAACAAGCACAAGATTGGTTTGCTAGTGCTGATATTTGGGCAAAGAATCAATGTCCAAGTTATGTTAATTGTCATGTACAAGATGTGTCAGACGTATCTTATATCTATGATCATGTAGCGGCCTACACATTTAAAGATCCAAAAGACGCAGTTTGGTTTGAATTAAAATGGAAATAACATTGACTTTCTAACCTATTGATGTTATACTATTAACATAGAAACATTAAGAAAGTTGAAAAATGATTTACGGTTTAGTTATAGTCACTACCTTAGGTGCAACTACTCTGTTAGGTACATTCAATGATCGAAATGAATGTGTCTTACAAGCTGGTTTAATCATTAAAGGTCCAAACGCACAGGCACAATGCTGGCCGAGCGCATCTGTAGATGATCTAAAATTCAGTATCAAAGAAATCAATTCTACCGTTTCAAACACAACCGTTATTAGGAAGTAACATGGCAGGCTATCAAACTATCCTTCGCATTCGTAGGCTTGAGGAAGAAGTAGATAAGTTAGGTCTACGCATGGGCAATTCCAAACACGGAAACTATCGTCACGAATTTGGCGATGTGATCGCCTTATTTCCTAAAGATGATTCACTACCAATCTACAGCAGAGACGCTGAAATTTTTGTAGGTACTCTAGAAGAAATGGAATGGTGGCTGCGTGGCTTTCAAAAGTCTAATGAATATCTTCGTATGTTGATTGGTCGAAACTTTGAAGAAAAGGTCAAACGCAAAGAACAAGACTATCGTAATAAACAACTGCTAACAAAAATCTCACAAGCAGGCAAAGAAGAAGAGGTGGCATAATGGCCAGAGAAAGATCAAAACTCACTGACAAACAAGAACGTATTCTAGTTCAAGCTCAACTAATGGGATTGACTCCTCGCGACATGCAACAAATCAGCAATAGATTAATTGCCATACAAAAAGAAGCAGCTGATAAATTAGAAATTCAAAAAGTCATCGAAGGTTATTCTTGGACTAAAAATGATAAAGATTCCTGGACCATTACTACTTCAGATGGTTATGTCTGCAAGTTTGGAAAATGTGGTAAAGGCAAAGGTCACTATTGGGAGACCGTAAAAGAGTATCCCATTACTATAACCAAACCTGGTACTGCTTTTAAAACTCGTGTACTACAGAAAAAACAAGTGTCGATTAGAGACGATTGGCGTGCCAAACTCTGTCCCGAAAACAGCAAAGAACTCTACGGAATGATTAAATGGGTCAGTCAACATCTACAATGGGAGCTACGTAAAAAATGAAAATTGGATTTAGTCTAGGTCGTTGTATTCGCGATATTGTTAACGAAGAAATTTCTGTTGACGATGTAGCATTTCTTATCACTGCTACAAATATCAAAAGCGAAGATCATCTGGATAATGTGATCTATGCTTACATGGGCGAACCTGGCTATCTCCTAGGATTGGACTACGATAAATGTAAAGAAGTTGCACATCTGCTTTGGAATACCAATAGAATCTTACAGCCTCGTGCCCAAGGCATGCATCGTCATGCTCAGCCAGAAAATTCTCTTTGGGTTGACATGTTTCCTACAGAACTAAGTAATAACGAAAGCGTCAAGAAAGCCTGGGATGCTTATCGTTTCATGATCCACATGGTGGAAAATGTAGACACTGAAGCTATGGAAGTGTTTAAAACTTAGGAGATTGATATGGAAATTAAAAATGGATCTAGATGGCAAGGATCAGATGGTAAAAAATTTCATGTACTACATGTCGTTGAGCTTGAAGGTCACACATGGGTACATTATATCTTAGAAACTAAAGAGCAAGATATCAATAAAGAATTTAGTTGTTATCAAGAAAGTTTCTTATCAAGATTCACTCCGCTGCCAGAATGATTAATTTTAATTTTTCCGTTAAAAATCCATTTTGTGAAAAATGGAAAACTCTGTTCTTTAAACATGGAAGAGTAGGGCAGTATAAAGGTTGGGAATTTAACGGATATGTTACTCACTACATTATTGATCTTCATTTCGAACTAAAACTCAAAGGCGATCATCCGGGCATATTTCTAATGATTGGACTATTAGGATATGCTTTAGAATTTAATTTTTACGACAGCAGACACGAAGATCATATAAATGACTGAAATTATCATCCTTCTTGCGCTTTTTGGCATCAAACATTTTATATGCGATTTTCTATTGCAATTTCCCTATATGCTATCACAAAAAGGAACCTACGGAGCAGAAGGCGGCATACACCACGCTACTATGCACGGCGTTTGGACTTGGTTTATCCTTTTACCCTTTTTGGGCACAATGGCGGTTTTTCCTGCGCTGTTTGATATGGCAGCTCATTATCATATCGATTGGGCAAAACAACAGCTAAACAAAGGCCTAACACCTACAGACCGTATGTTTTGGGTTTGGTTTGGTGCTGATCAGGGTCTACATTATCTAACCTATATAGCCATTATTGGCTGGGCAGTAGGTGCTTTTTAGTTAACTGATGCTATAATTATTCTAAAGGATAAGTAAGAATAACCCATGGAGCATCGAGTGAAAAAACTAGAAGATTTCATAGCCGAGGATCGGATTGATCTCAAACTGCTTGAAAATTCAATACATTTTCTAACAGGCGAAATCAACGAAGAAAGCATTGAAAAATGTATTAAATGGATCACATACGAAAATTTGGATTCAAAAAATAAAGTTCTTACCCTGTATATCAACTCTACCGGCGGTAGTTTATATGACGCATTTGCGCTGATCGACATTATGAAAAACAGCCCAAACCCAATACGTGTTATCGGAATGGGTGCTGTAATGAGTGCGGCATTTTTAATCTTTGCCTCTGGTGCTAAAGGTGAACGATATGCTGCTCGTAATACTAGTTTTATGTGTCATCAATTCACAGAAAGTATGGATAACAAATATCACGACCTCAAGGCCACAATGAGAGAGAACGATCTCTGCAACGATAGAATGGTTGCTGTTCTCAAAGACGCCACAGGACTTGCACCAAGCGTGATTAAAAAGAGATTGTTGCCTGCATCTGATGTTTATCTCACAGCAGAAGAAACAATCGAAATGAATATTGCAGATCAACTTCTATAAGGTAAATTATATGGATAACGTTTTTACATTTGACCCTTCAGCTAAAGCTGAAAAGAATCGAAGAGAAGCATTGTTGGAAGTTGTAAACGAAATTAAGAGACAGATTGAAGAAGGCACCGTTAAGGAACTAGTTGCCTGCACTCTTGATTCAGACGGCGATTGCCAAATTCATGCCAGTGCTTTGGACCTTCCCGGCGCCATTGGACTTTTTGAAATTGGCAAGCACATGTTGATACAAACAAATCAAGAAGATTTGTAAAATGTTGCAAAAAAGCCACATAACAGCACGAAAAAACACTTGACATATAAATAAACTGACAATATAATTTGTAAATCGTTAAGCAACTGAAACAAAGATATTTGCCCAAAAATGCAAATAGGGGTTGACAACAAGGAACAAAGAATATATAATTTACACATACGCTAAAAAAAGCGCATGAGCAAAGGATAAAAGAAAGCAAATGAAAACGACATCATTACATAGACAATGTAAATCAATAGCCCAAGTGGGAGGCTTTATGCCCTCTGCATGGTTATCGATTAATAGTCTATCATATGATCGTACACCAGAGCTACATCCGGGGTCCATGGAGATCATGAGTTAACAAAAAAGTAAACTCAAACTTCAAAAGGACCCCAGGATTAAAAACCCTGGGGTTTTTGTTTGTTTAAGGAGAAGAATGGAATATAAAGAAATAGACTACACGAAAGTAAACAGAAAGATTGTTGAACAGGCTTACGTGTCTGCTTATACGTTAAACGATGAACAGACACGCAAACTTATTCAAGATAAGTTTGATCGAGCTAATAAGCTCAGAGAAGCCTTGAAGCAGAGCAATCTACTCTGGCATACTGATCGATAAGCTCAAAGTGGTATAGGGAACGCGACCCTGCTGCCCACTTAAAACATGCGGCTATTAATGAGGGCGGCGACGGGGATGATAAGTCTGTGGCGAAAACGCAGATGTGTAAAAACCGTTCGTAGTAAAGCATTCTGTAGGGACGGCTACACTCATAGCGTAGTAAGGCATAGCCTGCGTTATCAGAATGTTTTACTACACACTCTCCTTAGGGACGTCCATTCGGGCCCCGGACAAGCATAGCTCGGAGAGTGTTACAAATTATGGAGGGGATGCTCTAATGGTAGGGCAGCTGGCTGTAACCCAGTGGCTTCGGCAAGTAGGTTCGATTCCTACCTCCTCCACCAAGTTTGGTCTCAAGGTGTTCATGGACGCACACTGGCTTGTCACGCCAGAAGAGGGGGATCGTTACCCCCTGGGACCGCCAAATGTATTTGTTAAATAAGATCAGGCCCTTATAGTTAAATGGTATAACGACGGTTTTGTAATCCGTAGTTTGCAGTTCGATTCTGTGTAGGGGCACCAAGTTTATTCCGAGATAGCACAGCGGTAGTGCAGTTGGCTGTTAACCAATTGGTCGTAGGTTCGATCCCTACTCTCGGAGCCAGAATTGGGGGTGTAGCTCATCTGGGAGAGCAGTAGCTTTGCAAGCTAAAGGTAGTCGGTTCGATCCCGACCATCTCCACCAAGTTAATTCGGAGTGTGGCGCAGTCTGGTAGCGCACCTGGTTTGGGACCAGGGGGTCCAAGGTTCGAATCCTTGTACTCCGACCAAGTATTATGCATCGATAGCTCAGCGGTAGAGCAACGCCCTTACAAGGCGAAGGTCCAAGGTTCAATCCCTTGTCGATGCACCAAAGTTATGCACCGTTCGTCTATCGGTTAGGACACCCGCCTTTCACGCAGGTAAGAGGAGTTCGATTCTCCTACGGTGTACCATTTTTATGGCTCGGTAGTTCAGTCTGGCAGAACGTTGGTCTCCAAAACCAAATGTCGGTGGTTCAAATCCATCCCGGGTCGCCAAGTTTTAGACAAAAGAGATATATACGCATATAACACCGGAGAAAATAATGCTGAGTTTCATCAACGATATCACGAGTCCACTGCTAGACTATATCAAAGATGATCCAGTTCGACCGGAACTACCTAAAGAATTTCGTGTAGGAAAAAATAAATTTGTCAGTGCTCTAATAGAAGAAGCACCACGTGCTATGGTATGCGTAAGTTTACATGATTTTATACCACAGCAAGTAGATGATCTAATCATAGAAACCGAGCATCCAACAACAGCCATTTTCTATACGATCTGGAGTTATGTTCCAGGTGCTG
>JACCDP010408122.1_pt1 | contig 36886 bp, 31 predicted proteins | sample 7445841 | NCBI WGS metagenome assembly JACCDP01 (sample SAMN15323441, study PRJNA562643) | freshwater metagenome | isolation source: river surface water | place: USA:Blue River Watershed | collected 2017-08-17 | reverse complement strand
CGCATGGCCGACGAGACGCTGCTCGCGAGCACGCGCGCCGAACCCGCCGCGCTCCTCCGTTCCGGGTATGTTTTCCGGCAGCCGACGCTCGGCGGATGCCTGCGGCACGAACTCGGGAATAAACCGAGAGGGTGATCCGCCTTCGCGGCGGCCGGCGGATAGCGTTACGCCGAAATCCGCCGGGGCGCTCCGGATCTCGTTGGCGCGGCTTGCGAAGCGGAGCCCGCGCCCCACGGTTTCGGTCCATGTTTTCCGCGCGCGGCCCGCGTGCCTCCCCCTGTCGATCCGCGCCGCGTGACCGCCGTGTGTTGGTGGTTGATGACCACTCGTTCACGCGTGCTGCGGTGGCCTCGTTGCTGAACCGCGAACCGGGTGTGCGGGTATGCGGGCGCGCGGGATCCGTCCGGATGGCGCTCGCGGCGGTGAAGCGGACGAGGCCCGATCTGGTTTTGACCGACCTCGAGATGGGGGACCGCAGCGGATTGGAACTCGTCCGGAGGCTGCACGCCGAGCGGCCTGAACTCCCGGTGCTGGTCTTCTCGATGCACTACGGAAGCATCTACGCCGACCGGGTGCTGCGGGCCGGGGCGAACGGCTACGTGATGAAGAGTGAGGGGCCGGACCGGTTGCTCGAGGCGGTGCGCGCGGCGCTGGCCGGGCGGGCGGTGGGGAGGGTGCGGCGGAAGGGCGCGGGTCGGAAGCCGCGCGCAGCCGCTGCTTGCCCGGCTGAAAGCGCGCGGCCACGCTCCACACTGCAATGAGCACGTGGGAGCCAGAAGAGTGGGGTGGGGCGCGGCCCGTCACATGGTGGCGCGGCCATGCGATCTACTGCGCTCACGCGATCGCGGCGGCTCTGGTCGTGACGATGCTTGTGACGACCCTCGCGCTCTTTGCCGGAGCGGGCGGGGTGCTGCAGGTCCTCGGGTTCTCGGGCGCCGCGGTGCGTTCCGGTGAGCTCTGGCGCATCATCTCCTACGGTCTGGTCAATCCCCCGAGCCTCTCCTTCGCCCTCGAGGTGGTGATGCTGGTCTGGTTCGGGCGGGAGGTGGAGAAGGCGATGGGTCGAGGGCCCTTTTTGCAGCTCTGCGCGGGCATCTACCTGATCCGGCCCCTGCTCTTCACCGCCGTGGGGCCTTGGCTGGGAGGAGCTTTCGCGGGCGCCGCGCTCGCCTTCCCGCTCTTCGTCGCTTTCGCGACCCTGTTCCCCGGGATTCCGCTGCTGTTCAACATCCTCGCTAAGTGGGCCGCCGTCGCCCTCGTCGGCATCTACGCGCTGATGGCGTTGGCCGCGCGGCGCTGGGACCAATTGGCCGACCTCGCGGCCGGCTGCGGATTCGCGCATCTCTTCGTGCGATTCGCCCGCGAGGGATTCTCCCTTCCGCGGATCCGGTGGCCGCGTCGGCGTCAGGCGCCGTCGGCCCGTCCGGCCTCGCGAGTCGCGCCCCGTCCCCTTCCGGCGCCGGCGCCGCGCGCGGGCATGGCCGAGGTCGACGCGCTGCTCGACAAGATCGCCCAGCACGGAATCCACAGCCTTTCCCGCGAGGAGAGGGCCCGGCTGGAGGCCGCGCGGTCCGACCTGCTTCGCCGTGGACCGGGCGGCGGTTGATGACCCTCTCCCCGCGCGGGCATTCGCCCGCGACCGCAGGAACACTTTCACCCCAAAGGAAAACCCCGCCCCCGATGATTTCCCGCGCCTTGCTTCCGCTGCTCCTCGCGTTCTGCCCAGCCGCGTTGTTCGCGGCGGCGTCACGGCCCAACGTGCTCGTGATCATGGTCGACGACCTCGGTTACACCGACATCGGCGTCCACGGCGGTCGTGAGGTGTCCACTCCCAACATCGACGCGCTCGCCGCGTCGGGCGTGCGGTGCTCCAGCGGCTACGTCTCGGCGCCCTACTGCAGCCCGTCGCGCGCGGGTTTCCTGACCGGGCGGTACCAGACGCGCTTCGGCCATGAGTTCAATCCGCACGTCGGCGACGAGGCGAAGCTCGGACTGCCGCTGGAGGAGCGGACCATCGCCGATCGCCTGCGCGCGGCCGGCTACGCGACGGGACTCGTCGGCAAATGGCATCAGGGCTTCGACGCCGCGCATCACCCGCTGTCGCGGGGCTTCGACGCGTTCTTCGGCTTCCTGGTGGGCGGCCATAACTACCAGCTGCACCGCGAGGCCAAGCCGAAGTTCGGCAGCGCCCACTCTCACGACCTGATCTATCGCGGCCGCGACGTGCAGCGGCTCGAGGGCCACACGACGGATCTCTTCACCGACGAGGCGATCCGCTTCATGCGCCGCGATCCGGCCCGCCCCTGGTTCCTCTACCTCGCGTACAACGCCGTGCACACCCCGCTCGAGATCGCCGAGCGTTGGCGCGAGCGCCTGCCGGCCGGCGTCACCGATCCCGCGCGCCGCGGTTACCTCGCTTTGCTGCTCGGATTGGACGAGGCGATCGGCCGGGTGACGGCCCACCTGCGCGCGACGGGACAGGAGCGCGAGACGATGGTCTTCTTCCTCAGCGACAACGGCGGTTCGGGCCGGAAGCCGTTCTTCGCCTTCAATACGGGCGTGAATACCCCGCTGCGCGGCGACAAGGGACAGTCTCTGGAGGGAGGCATCCGGGTGCCATTCCTTGTGTCCTGGCCGGGTCGGCTGCCCGCAGGAACGGTTTATGCCGAGCCGGTCATCGCCCTCGACATCCTGCCCACCGCGCTTGCGGCCGCGGGCGCGCCGCTTCCGTCGGGGTTGGACGGCGTTGACCTCCTGCCGTTCCTCACGGGAGTTCGGCGGGAGGCGCCGCATGCGGCGCTGTTCTGGCGCTTTGGTCCGCAGCGCGCCGTGCGGCGAGGGAATTGGAAGCTCGTCGATTGGCGGGACTTCGAGGCGAAGTCCAACAGCGGCTGGCGGCTCCACGACCTTGCGCAGGATGTCGGCGAGTCGGTCGATCTTGCCGGTCGCCATCCGGAGATCGTCGCGGCCCTGGCGGCGGAATGGGACCGCTGGAATGCCGGCAATCGCGCCCCGATCTGGAGCGGAACCCCTAACGAAGATCCCGACGGGCAACGCGCGCGCGGAACCGAGCCGAAGCAGAAGGCCAAGTCCCGCTGACCGCGGGGCCGTCTTCAGAACTCCCAGGCTGCCCCGAGGTAGGCATTGCGGCGCGGCGCCGGGTCGATTCCGTCGGCGCGCACGCGGCTGTAGTAGTCCTCGTCGAAGACGTTGTTGATCCCCGCGATGATCCGCACCGGGCCGCGGGCCGGAACCCATTCCGCGGTGAGGTCCCAGACCGCGTGCGCGGGCACGCGGCGCTGCTCGCTGTTGGCGTCGTCGGCGAATGACGCCGCGCTCAGCGTGCCGGCGAGTCCGAGCTTCAGGTCCGCGCCGCGGGAGTACAGCAGCCCCGTGCGGACCAGGTGGCGCGGGGCGTACTGCGGGGCGCGACCCGCGAACGGGCCTTCGCGGAAACCGGCGTCGAGCAGCAGCGCGTTGGCGTAGAAGTTGAGGGCGGCGGCGCCGCTCTTCCTTCCGGGGAGGCGGAGCAGGTCCTGCTGGAGGGACACTTCCACCCCGCGGTGCACGGCGCGGCCGACGTTGGCCACCGTGGACCGCCCTCCGGGCAGCGCGAGGGTTCCCACCTGGTCGTCGAATGCGAGTTGGAACACGCTGAAGTCGACGACCATCCCTGATGAGGGCTCGCCGCGCCAGCCCATCTCCGCCTGGAGGGCCCGCGATTCGGAAAGGTCGGCGTTGGCGACCTGCGTGGCGCCGTTGGGCACCGCCTGCGTGAAGATGACCGGGCGGAAACTCTGAGAGAGGTTGGCGTACGCCTGCGACTTCCCCGGCAGATCGCAGGTCGCGGCGAGTCCCGCGAGCGGTACCGAGTCGTCCACCGCGCGGCCGGAAAGCGGATTCCCTGCGGCGGTCTTCGCGACGTTGATTTCCTCCCGGACCTTCTGCCGCACGGTTTCCAGGCGGATTCCGGGCGTCACGGTGAGGGCGCCGAACCGGAATAGGTTTTCGAGGTAGAGCGGGGCGTAGAGGACGTCGCGTCGGGACTTGGTCTGCGTGATGCCGGTGGTTGCCTCGGGACTCGCGCCCCGGGCATCCGTGCGCGGCGACTCCCCGCGGTAGAATTGAGCGCCCGCGCTCAGGGCGTGGCGGCGCGATGGGCCCCAGTCCCGACGGAAGCGTGCCTCGGTTCCGATGGAGGCGAAGGTCTGGCGCTCGATCGTGTTGGTTGCGGCGGCGGCGCCGGCGGGGAGGGTGCCGAAGCCGCCTCCGCCTTGGCGACGCGAGGCGCGCACGTAGTCGATCGCCCAGGTGCGCCACGCGAAGGCGCCACCCGCGAAGTCCCGCTCCCAGATGAGGGAGAGGGCCTTCCGGTCGAGGCTGAAGCGGTCGAAGCGGCGCGAGGCTGCGCGGCGGTCGACGAGGTAGTTCGCGGCGTTGGGGCCGGTGGCGAGGGTGAGGCCGCCCGGTTCGCCGTGCTCCTCCTTGTAGGTTTCCAAGGTGAGCAGCCAGCGGGAGTCGGTGGTCGCGTCGAGCGCGAGGCGTCCCAACCAGGAAGTGAGCCGGTAATCACTGTTCTCGGCGCGGATGCCGTCGGAGCGGCGGTGATTGAGGTAACCGTAGTAACCCACGCGGCCGGCGGTACCGTCGAGGTGCGTGAAAGTTGAGTAGTAGCCGTCGCTTCCCGCGGTGTGGAGTGTGGAGCCCGAGAACGGGCGGTCGGTGCGCGGGCGGTGTGTGACGTAGTTCAGGGCGCCGCCAGGCTGCGGACCGTAGAGCAGGGCGGCGCCGCCGCGGACGAATTCGATGCGGTCGACGGTGTCGAGCGGCGGCGTGTAGTAGGCCTCGGGATAGCCGAATTGGTCGGCGTGGATCGGGATGCCGTCCTTCAGCACCTGCGTGAATTGCGCGCGATGGGGCTCAAGGCCGCGGTAGCCGATGCTCACGAGCGGACTGGTCTCCTCGCTGAGCACGAGGCCCGGCGCCTGCGCGAGGGCCTGGCGGTAGTTGTTGCCGTTGATGCGGGGCTGTCCGTCGAAATCGAGGATCGTCGTCTTTTTGCCGGCATTGATCCGGGCACCTTGGATCTCGGGGAGGAAGGGGCCCTGGATGAAGTGGTCTGACTCCGCCTCAGCCTCCGCCCTGACCGCGGGAAGCTGAACGGGGGGAGAGGAGTAGACGGAGGAATCGGCGCCGGTCAGGGGAAGGGAGACTGCCGTGGCAGCCGTGAGGAAGGCGCGAACTCCGATCAGGAGCGAGGGGCCGAAAAAGGCGGTGGCTGAACGTAAGGTCACGAGGCGAAAAATAATGGGAATCAATCTCACTAAGGCAAAAATAAAAGTGAGACCCAGTCGCTTAAAGTAGGTAAGAAGCTGTTTTATAGTGACCTATAACAGCCATTCAGCGTCTGGGCGCGCCCTGATGCCCACTGATCCGCCCGGCTTCAGCCGCTGGCCATGCCTCCGGATGCTCAACCGATGATCCTAAAGCCAGGGTTCCACCGCTCCGGGTTCGAAGCGCTTGCCCGAACACTCGGAACGTGGCTCGCCCACCCCAAAACTAATCCCGCTTTTCGCGTTTCGGGCCTTCACGTCTTGGAACCACGGGCGAGTCCGGCTCAACGGCGTCCCCGATCCGTCTGAACGCGTGAAAATCGTCGAGCCGTGTTCCGCGCCCATCGGAGGGTTGGGTGCGCCGCCATCGCGCACATTCCCAAACGCGCTCTCCTCGCTTCTCAGCCGCTCGACTTGGAGAATCGGCTTTCACCGGGAGGGCGATTCCCGCGAGCATCCTCCTGATGTCATCGCCTGATCTTCTTACCCGCATCGAAGCCGCCCGGGCAGCCGTCCTCTCCCAGACGGAGTTGCTGCACCGCGAATTCGGCCGGGCCGAGAGTCGCTGGAAATACGATGGAACGCGCGTGACCGCGATCGATGTCGCCATCTCCGAAAACATCTTTCGCCAGCTCTCCGCCGCATTCCCGGCCGATCAGTTCCTGAGCGAGGAACTCACCGAAACGGGGCAGCCGATTCCCGTCACGGCGCGGTTTGCGTGGGTGCTGGATCCGATCGACGGCACCAACAACTTCGCTTTGGGCATCGCTTGCTGCGCGATCTCGCTCGCGTTGTTCGAGGACGGTGAACCGGTCTACGGCGTGATCTACGATCTGGCCCGGCGCCGGTTGCTGCACGGGGGGCCCGGTTTCGGCGTGCGCGACGGCGACCGGGAGGTCCGCGTGAACTCGGCTCCGCTTTCGCGCGAGTCTTTGGTGGGATTCCACAGCCCGCATGATCCGGCCTACGCCGCCATGGCTTCGCGCGTCACCTCCGCCTTCAAGGTGCGCGCCCTCGGCTCCGCGACGCTGCACCTCGCCTACGTCGCCGCCGGACTCCTCGACGGCTGCGTCGACTTCAACGTCAAGATCTGGGACCTCGCCGCCGCCATCCCGCTCGTGCGGGCCGCCGGGGGCGAGGTGGAGTTCCTCAACGGCCCGCAGCTGCCTTTGCGGACGTTCGACCTGCGGATGCGCAAGATTCTGTACATCGCCGGGACGCCCACGACGGCCGCCCGGCTGCGGGAGCTGATGCGGCTGTAGCCCGCCCGGCGTTCAGGCCGCCGGGAACTCCCAGCCCTTGCGGTAATCACGGCGCAGGAGGCGATTCGCGGCGTCGTCACCGACCACGCGCTCCTTCTCGCCGTCCCAATCGACGCTGCGGCCGAGCTTCAGCGAGAGCATGCCGAGCAGTGCCATGGTGGTCGCAAGGTGGGCCTCGCCGATGTCGGCCGCGGGGCGGCGTCCGGTGCGGATGGCGTCGAGGAAGTCCGCCCAGCTCTCGCGGATGTTCTGCGAGTCCGGCGGGTTGAGCTTGGCCGCCTCGGTGATGACCGGGTCCTTGGCGTTAGCCGGGTAGAAGGCCCACCCCTTCTGCCAACCGAGGTGAAGGATGCCCTTCGTGCCGTAGAAGTAGCAGCCGACGTTCTCGCCCTTGTCGGTGTTGTTCCCGGCAAAGCGGCGGTGCTCCCATTGGACCGTCATGCGCTCGAACGTGTACGAGGCCACCTGGTGATCGGGCGCGTCGGTCGTCTGGGCGGCGGGAGTGTTCACGACGGGGCCCGCGATGGGCCGGCCGCCGGTGGAGTAGACCTTGCGCGGGTAACGTTCGCCGGTGATCCAGAGGATCTGGTCGAGCCAGTGGATGCCCCAGTCGCCGAGGGTGCCATTGGCGTAGTCGAGGTAGTTGCGGAAGCCGCGCGGGTGGATGCCGCCGCGGCTGCCGGGCGAGCTGTCGCGCGGGTCGCCGCCGTTGAACGGACGGAGCGGGGCGGGGCCGCACCAGAGGTTCCAGTCCAGCTCCTTGGGAACCTCAACCGTGGGTCGCGCCGTCTCGGGTCCGCCGCCGTAGTGCACGAAGCAGCGGGCCATGCCGACGTCGCCGATCTTCCCCGAGCGGATGAACTCGCGGGCGCTCAGGTTATGCGGGGAATTGCGGCGATGGGTGCCCACCTGCACGACGCGGCCGGTGGCGCGGGCGGCGTTCACCATGGCGCGGCCCTCGAGGATCGTGTGGCCGATGGGCTTCTCGACGTAGACGTGGGCCCCGGCGCGCACGGCCGCGATCATCGGCAGCGCGTGCCAGTGGTCGGGCGTCGCCACGATCGCGATCTCCGGCTTCGCCTGGTCGAGCAGCTCGCGGTAATCCTTGAACAAACCCGGCGAACCGCCGGTGCCTTCGCGCACGCTGCGCAGCGTCGGCTCGAATTGCCGCGAATCCACGTCGCACAACGCCGTGACCTCGCAGGCGCCGCTCGCCATGGCCTCGCGGAGGATGTTGTTGCCCCACCAGCCGCAGCCGATGAGCGCGGTGCGGAGGCGGCGGGGACCGGATTTTTCCGCGGCCCGCAACGCGGGAAAGGCGGCGAGCGGGGCGGAGGCGGCGGTGGCCTGAAGGAAGGCGCGGCGGTTCATGGGGAGGGTGACGTTGAGGGATCTCAGGCGCGCAGGCCGAGGCCCACGGTCTCGCGGAGGTAGCGGATCGATTTCTCCAGCTCCGAGCGCTGGTGGTCCTGCGTGGCCTTCCTGCCTTCGGGCCCCGGCGGGGCCTTGAAGGCGGGGATCTGCCGGCCGCGGCGCATCATCGCCTCGAACTTCGCCAGCTTTTCCGGGCGCTTGTCGTAATGCCGCCAGAACTCGGGTTGCTTGTAGGGGAACATCCGCGGACCGCCCGAGATCGTCTCGATCATGATCGGCGTCTTCGGACACAGCTGCGCCCAGCGTGCGGCGTAGGCCTTCCAATCGATCAGGCCCTCGCCGGCCGCCGTCCACTGCACCGCCGCGCCCTCGGGGGTCTCCCAGGCCATGTCGTCTCGCAGGCTCGAGCAGAGCGTGACCGGACCGAGCGTCTCAAGCACGTCCATCGGGTCCTCGAGCGTCCAGGCCGCGTTGCCGGAGTCGATGTTTGCGCCGACGAAATCGCGGCCGGCGGCGTTGATCAGGTCCAGCAACTCCCACGAGTGCATGTCTCCGGCGTGGTTCTCGATCGCGACCTTGACGCCGGCGGCCAGTGCGTCGGTCCGGCAGGCCTTCAGCACCGCCACGGTGTCGGCGATGCGCGCGCGGATGCCGCCTTCCGTCTTCCGGTCATCCATCGAGCCCAGGACGACGCGGAAGACCGGAGAGCCGAGCGTCTTCGCGACGCGCAGGCCGCGCCGCAGGTGCTCCTCCGCCGTGCCCCAGTTCTTGCGGAATGACTTCGACGTGGGGCAGATGCTCCAGCTGCCGGCGTAGAGGCCGATCCCGGCCTCATCGGCCTTCCGTCGGATCGCGCGCAGGTTGGCGTCATCGAGGCTCCCGAGCGCGTCGAGGTCGGAAATCAGCAGGGTGTCGCACTTCAGGCTGGCGGCGTAGTCGATCAGCTCGGGCGCCTTCCAGGCCATCGCGCGGACCGCGAAGTTGTCGATCCCGAGCGAAATCTTCGGCCCGGCGGGACGGGCGGCGCGGGCGAGGGGAACGGTGGCGGTGGCGGCGGCGAGGCCGGTGAGGAAGTCGCGTCTTTGCATGGGGAGTGGAAATCGGGATGACGTCCGCCGCGCCGCAAGTCGAGGCCGCTCAGGCGTCGGGGCGCCTGGCTCGCAGGTCCTCGATCAGGCGACCGAGCGCCGCGCACATGCGATCAATTTCGGAGTCTCCGCGCGGCGGCGGCAGGGTCGCGAGCACGTCGCCCCCGCCGATACGGTCGGCGGCGCGCTCGATCACCCGCAGGCGGCGGGCGACCCGGCCCGCCACGATCCAGGCCAGGGCCATGCCGGCCAAGGTGAGGACGAAACCCGTGCGGATGACGGTGCTGCGCAATTCGACGGCCGCGGCGAAGGCGCGTTCGGCCGGCTGGCGCACCGCCGTGATCCAGCCGAGGCCGCGGAACTCCTTGTGGCCGCGGCTGCGCGCATAGCCGGTCAGGTAGGTGGTGCCGAGCGTGGTGCGTTCGACGTAGCTGCCGCGCAGGCGGCGGGTGTCGTTGCCCGCCGGAGCATCGGGCGGACGCGTCCAGCCCGAGCCCCCCGAATCGAGGAGCGTATCCCCTTGGCCGGAGTAGACTGTGACGCCGATGAGCTCGCGGCGAAGGAGGTCGGGCACGACGGAGAGTTGCACTTCTCGGGCCCAGCCCCAGCGGACATGCCCGGCGAGCACGCCGGCGAAGCGGCCGTCGGGGTCCGTAAGGGGCACCGCGAGGTCGAGCACGCGGGGGTGGGTGTCTCCCTCCTCGGGGGTGACGACGTCGGGCGGAAGGTTGCGTACTTCGCGGGGGCCGGCGGCATAGGAGCCCTCCCGGGCGGCGATGAACCACGGACGGTCAGCCGCGGAGGATCCCTCGGTGTAGCCCCTGGTGCAGGCGACGATCGTCCCCTTCGCATCCAAGACGCCGAGCCACACGAAATCGGGCTGGGCGCCCTGCAGCGAGGTGAGGACGCGGCGCCGCTCCGCCGGCGCGGCGTCGTAGGAACGCAGGGTGGGCAGGGCGGCGGCGAACTGCAGCGCGCGGTGGCGTTCGAGGATCGCGCGGTCGAGCTTGTCGCTCACCTGCCAGGCCAGGGTTTCGAACCCGGGACCGGCCTGCGCCTCGAGGGAACGCCGGAGCGAGCGGCCGGCGGTCTCGGCGGTGACCGCGGTGAAGGCGGCGAGGGTGGCCCCGGCCGTGATTGCCGCCAACGCGCGCAGGCTGTGGCGCGGATCGAAGATCCACCACCACGGGCGTTCCGACTCGGGCGCGGCGGGCGTCGACATCGCGGCGGATGCTCAGCGACGCGCCACCTGGTCGCGCCAGAGCCAGCGCATGACTTCGGGGAAGATCGCGCCGCCGTGCTTGCCGTTGTGGGCGCCGTCGCCCCAGGCGTGACGCACGTCGTAGCGCGGCCCCTCGATCCGCTTCTCGTCGGCGTTGCGATTGGCCCACTCGAGGGCGGAGAGCATCTGCTGGTTGGCGAGGAACCAGTTGCCGTGCGAGTTGTTCAGGTCATTGGCGCCGTCCTGCAGGAAGATGCGGAGCGGACGGATCGGATTCTTGCGGATCAAGGTGGGATAGAGACCGCCGCCGGGCTGCATCGGACGACCGTCCTGCGCGGGGCGGTACGCGATCGAGGTGAAGCTGCCGATGTAGCTCACGACTTTGCGGAAGGCGTTCGGGCGCTCCCAGGCCACGGTGAACGCGCAGATGCCGCCCGATGAGTTGCCCTGGATCGCGCGCCGCTCCGGGTCGTCGGTGAGCCGCACGGTGCGGCCCACCTCGGGCAGGATCTCCTCGAGCAGAAAGCGCGCGTACTGGTCGGACAGGGTGTCGTACTCGAACGACCGGTTGCTCCGGCCGGGCAGCCGCGGGTCCGTGGCGGGAAAGGTGCCCGGGTTGATGAAGATTCCGACCGTCACCGGCATCTCGCCGCGGTGGATGAGATTGTCGAACACGGTGGGTACGCGGATCGTGCCGTCGGGCTTCACGCAGCCGGCGCCGTCCTGGAACACCATGACGGCCGCGGGCGCGGAGCCGTCGTATTGGGCGGGAACATACACCCAGTAGTCGCGGCTCGTCCCGGCGAAGATCCGGCTCTGCCATGTGTGCTTGGTGACGCGGCCCTCCGGCACGCCGGGCCTTCGGTCGGCGTCGGGTCCGGGGCGGTAGTCGTCGGCGGCGGGCAACGCGGCCGCGAGGCAGGGCAGCAGGAGGGCGAGGCGGAGGAGGACGTTCATGGGGTGAAGGTTTGCCGGCGGGACGTGCCGGCGGGGCGAAGGGTGCGCGTGGCCGCGGTCAAGCGGACGGAAACGGGCGGTTTCGCTGGCAAAGCTGGAGGGCGACTCCCCACGGGTCCCGCAGCATGATGAGCAGCGATCCATCGGGTTGCGGATCTTCCTTGAAGAGCGTGGCGCCCGCGGCCTCGAGGCGTGCGCGTTCGGCGCGGGCGTCGGCGGCGACCACGGCCACGTGGAAGACAAGGGGATGGTTACGGGCGTGGTCCGGAATGGGAGCGGCCGGGTTGGTGTAGAGCTCCATCACGACCCGCCCGCCGGAATCGGCGAGAAAGTGCGTGAACGGCGCGGCATCCAGCCGGCGGGCGACGGAAAAGCCGAGGTGCCGCACGTACCAGGCCGCGTGGGCGGGGGCGTCGGGCACGTTCAGGGCGAAATGTTCGAAACGCATGCGGGGCGATCCGACCCTGCGTCGCGCCGCGGGGTGACGCAAGGCCGGGTAGGGATGAAGGACCGGCGTGACAGCGCGGAGCGCGCGCATCCCGATGAACTCGACCGCGGTTTTGTCCTGGTCATGGTGATTCTGCGGGTGAAGTACGACCGGCGGACGGTTCGATGGGGGCTGGTTTTTCCTTCGGGCCTTCGCGGTGATGACCCCGACCTGTGCGCCGGAGCGTGGGTCCGGTCCTGCGCGAGAGGGAATAATCATGGGTCTCGGGTCTGGAGGTACTTGCGCGTTGTCGGCACGACCAGGGCCGACTAGCGGTCTCTCACCGTACCCCATGAGAATCGTTTCCCTCCTCCTGCTGCTTGCCGCCGCGTCTGCCTTCGGCGGTGAACCGGCCCGGCCCAACCTCATCTACATCCTGAGCGACGACCTCGCGCAGGGTGATCTCGGCGCCTACGGCCAGAAGCTGATCCGCACGCCGCGGCTCGACCGCATGGCCCGCGAGGGCACGCGCTTCACGCAGGCCTACTGCGGCACGAGCGTCTGTGCGCCCTCCCGCGCCTCATTGCTCACCGGTTTGCACACGGGGCACTCGCCGGTGCGCGGCAACTGGGAAGTGCAGCCCGAGGGCCAGCTGCCGTTGCCGGAGCAGACCATCACGGTCGCGCAGCTCCTGCGCTCGGCCGGCTACGCCACCGCCGCGATGGGCAAGTGGGGCATGGGGATGTTCGACACGACCGGCAGCCCGCTGCGCAAGGGCTTCGAGCGCTTCTTCGGTTACAATTGCCAGCGCCACGCCCACTCGTACTTCCCGACCTACCTTTACCGCGACGACCGGCGCCTTGAGTTGCCGGGCAACGAGGCCCAAGGCGTCGGCCCGATCTACGCGCAGGACCTCATCCAGCGCGAGGTGCTCGACTGGGTGCGGGCGCAACGCGACCGGCCCTTCTTCCTTTTCTACGCGATCACGCTCCCGCACGGGCGTTTCGAGATCAACGACCTCGGCGAGTACGCGGACCGTCCTTGGACGCCGGCCCAGAAGGCCTTCGCCGCGATGGTCACGCGGCTCGACCGCGACATCGGCCAGCTCCTCGACCTGCTGGCCGAACTCGGGCTCGACGGGCGCACGCTCGTCATGACCTCGGGCGACAACGGATCCTCCTTCGATCCGGAGTCGGAATTCGGCCGCCTGTTTAATCAGGCCGGCAACGGCCTGCGCGGTTACAAGCGCGGCCTTTACGAAGGAGCCCTGCGCCAGGCGTCGATCGCGCGGTGGCCCGGCGTCGTCCCGGCCGGCCGCGTGGCCGACGGGCCGTGGGCGTTCTGGGATTTCCTGCCTACCGCCGTGGAGCTTTCCGGAGCCAAGCTTCCCGCGGGATTCCGCCCCGACGGGCAGTCTCTCGTGTCGTACCTGAAGGGCGGCGCCGCGCCGGTGCGGGACTACTTTTACTGGGAGCTCCATGAACAGAAGCCGATCCAGGCGGCGCGTTGGGGCGACTGGAAGGCGGTGCGCAACGGCACCGACCTGCCGGTGGAAATCTACGATCTGGCCGCCGATCCCGGCGAGGCGCGCAACGTCGCCGCCAGCCGCCCCGACCTGGTGGCGCGGGCCGAGGCCATCCTGCGCGAGGCGCATGCGCCCGACCGCAATTGGCCGTTGAATGCCCGCGCCGCGCACCGCACCGGCGGCGCCGCCAAGGCCAAGAAGGGATCAAAATGAAGTTCTTCCCCCGCCTCCTCGCCCTCGCCGCGGGGCTGGCCGCCTCCTCGCCGGCCGCCTCGCCGCCCAGACCGCCGCCAAACGTCCTGATGGTCCTGATCGACGACCTCGGCTGGGGTGACTTCTCCTGCTTCGGCAACCGCTCCGCGCGCACGCCCAACATCGACCGGCTCGCGGCGGAGGGCATGCGCTTCGAGCAGTTCTACGTCGCGTCGCCGATCTGCTCGCCCTCGCGCGCCGCGCTCTCGACCGGCCATTACCCGCAGCGTTGGCGCATCACGTCCTTCCTGAACAGCCGCGCCGAGAACGCTGCGCGCGGCATGGCCCAATGGCTCGACCCCCGGGCCCCGGTGCTCGCGAGGATGCTGCGCGAGGCCGGCTACACCACCGGGCATTTCGGGAAATGGCACCTCGGCGGACAGCGCGACGTCGGCGACGCCCCGCTGATACCGGAGTACGGGTTTGAGGCCTCCCTCACCAACTTCGAGGGCCTCGGCCCCCGGGTCCTCCCGCTGCTCGACGCCCTGGACGGCTCGGAGCCGCGTCGCCACGCCCTCGGTTCCGATGCGCTGGGTCGGGGGGAAATCACCTGGGCGGATCGCGACGAGGTCACGGCCCGCTTCTCCCGCGCCGCGGTCGCTTTCATCCGCGACGCCGCGGCCCGGGGAAAGCCCTTCTACGTGAACCTCTGGCCGGATGACGTGCACTCCCCGTTCTTCCCGCCGGCCGCGCTCCGCGGTGATGGCGCCAAGCGCACCCTCTACCATGCGGTGCTGGAGCGGATGGATGCGCAGCTAGGCGTGATCTTCGACGAGATCCGCGGCAACCCCGCGCTGCGCGACAACACGCTCGTGCTGGTCTGCTCCGACAACGGACCCGAGGACGGCGCGGGTTCGGCCGGTCCCTTCCGCGGCAGCAAGGCGATGCTGTACGAGGGTGGCATCCGTTCCCCGCTCGTCGTCTGGGGGCCCGGTTGGACCGCCCCCGGTCGCGCCGGCACGGTCAACCGCACGTCCGTCCTCGCGACGATCGACCTTGCGCCGACGCTGTTGGCGCTCGCCGGGGTCAAGTCCCCTTCGGCGGTTGAGTTCGACGGCGAGGCGCTGCCGCGCGTCCTGATTGGAGCCGAGGACACTTCGCGCTCCCGGCCCCTGTTCTTCCGGCGACCGCCCGACCGTGACGCCTTTTCGGGTGTCGCCGACCTGCCGGACCTCGCGGTGAGGGACGGGCGCTGGAAGCTGCTCTGCGAATACGACGGTTCTGACGCTGAGCTTTACGACCTGCAGGCCGATCGCGGAGAGGTGCGCAACGTGGCTGCATCGCACCGCTCCGAGGTGGCCCGCTTGCGCGATCTGGTACTGGCATGGCATCGCGCGATGCCTCCGGACAACGGAGCCACCTACCGGCCGCCCGCGGGCAAGGCCAAGAAGAAGCAAGGCTGACGCGCGCGCTGCATGGCTCCACGCGTCCTGGTCGGGCTGCAGTTCTTCGCGATCGGCGTGCTGCTGCTGCCGCTGGGGGCCGCCGGTTGGGTGTGGACCGGTTTCGCAGTGGCTTTGGCCGGCCTGATGGGGGTCGCGTGGACGGTCGGTTACAACCGATGGGGGAATTTCAACATCCGCCCGGAGCCTCGGCCGGGCGGTGCCCTCGTCACGACCGGGCCGTACCGGTGGGTCCGTCACCCGATGTACCTAGGGTCACTGGTGATCGGCGCCGGGGCGTGCATCGCCGGTCCCGAACCATGGCGGATCGCCGCTTGGCCCCTGCTCGCGGCTGTGCTCGTCGCCAAGGCGCGCCGGGAGGAGCGCGGCCTGCTCGGGCAGTTTCCGGGCTACGCCGAGTATCGTCGCGGCCGCGCGTTCCTGATTCCGGGCATCTGGTGACCCCGGGGCTTCCCGCGCGCCGTCGCTTCACAAAAAAACCCGGCCGAAAAGGGCCGGGTTCGCGGAACGGAAACGCGGGGCGTTCAGGCCTTGGGAGCGGCGCCGGCGATGCTCAACGAGAGCTGGATGGTCTCGGCGACCTTGTCGGAGGCCTGCCCCGGGTTGATGCCGTAGTCGTTGCGGTTGATCTCGAACGAGGCGCGGACGACGAGCAGGTCGCCCTTCACCTTCGGGTCGTTCACGCGCGCGCCGAGCTTGTCGGGGAGGTGGGTGAGGGAAACGGGGACCTTGATGTCCTTCGTCACGCCCTTGACGGTGAGCTTGCCGGTGGCGTCCGCGGTGGTGACGCCGCCTTGCGTGCGAACGTTGGCGAGCGAGACGAGCTCGAACGCGATGACGGGATGCTTGGCGGCATCGAGCCATTTTTCGCCCTGCATGTGTTCGCCCATCATCGGGTTTCCCACCGTGAGGGACTTCGTCGCGAGCTCGATGCGGCCGGTGGTGGCGCCCGGCTTGGCGGGGTCGAAGGAGACCTTGCCGGCGATGCCGGTGCCGGTGCCGGTGATGGACTCGAGCGGGGCATCGAGCTTGAACTGCACGTTGTTCACTCCCTTCGGGTCCTTGAATTCGAAGGAGAGGGGAGCGGCGAACGCCGCGCCCGCTAGGGAGCCGAGGGCCAGGATGTGGCGGAGGTGGGTCTTCATGGGAAAAATGCGGGGTGTTTCAACGCGGTCCGGCCGATGCCCCGTTGCCCGGGCGGCGAGTGAGCGTCGCCAACCCGGCGAGGAGCGCCGCTCCGCCGAGTGAGGCCAGCGGGATCTCGATGCCCGCGGTGAACTTGTCGCGCCTCACGGGGTAATCGATGCCGGTGATCTCGTCGCGCCGCAGCTCCACCTCGCTCGTTCGGGTCCAGCCCCGGTGGGCGCCCGTCGCGACCCAGACGCCCAGCCCGCCGGCGGCGAGCGCGACGGCGGCGGCACGGAGGACGGTGGGGGCAAGGCTGCGGACTGACACATTGCGAGCGTAGCACGAATCCCTTGAGCGCGCTAATGCGGTGAATGATTTGCCGTAATGCGGGGAACGCATAACCGGGTCGCGAATGGACACCGAAATCATGCGGACCTTCATCCTGATCGCCGAGCAGGGTAGTCTGAACCGGGCCGCGCAGCGCCTGCATGTGGCGCAGTCCACGCTCTCCCGTCAGCTGCGGCTGCTCGAACAGCAGGTGGGAGGACGTCTGTTCGAGCGGGGACCGGCCGGCGTGGCGCTGACCGCCGCGGGCCACGCCCTGGCTGAAGCGATGCGCCCGGTGCTGGGCGACTTTGACGCCGCCCTCGAGTCGGCGCGCCGGACGGCCCGCGGTCAAAGTGCCCGGCTCCGGATCGGCTACCTGATGTGTTTGGCGGCGGACTACCTGCATCCGGTGCTGGGCGCGCTCCGGGAGCGCCACCCCGAGGTGAAGGTGCGTCTGCTGGACCTTTCCCCGGGCGAACAGATTGACGGCCTGCGGCGCGGTGAGATCGATCTCGCGTTGTTCGGGGGTGCCGGCGCGGCGACCGGGCGGGATTTCCACCTGCGCCGGCTGCGCGGTGTCCCCGTGGTGATGGCCCTTCCCGTGCAGCACCCGTTGGCAAGACGTGCCGCGGTGGCGATGGCCGAGCTTCGCCAGGTGCCCTTCATCGGCGCCGCCGACCGGGACATGCCCGGGTTCAACGCGTGGGTGCGCGGACTCGGGCGGCGGGCGGGCTTCCGACCGCGCATCCTGCTGGACTCCGAGAGCCTCACGCACGGCCTCGCGGCGGTGGTCACCGAAGGAGCGGCCTTGGCCTTGCCCGAGTACGCGAGTCAGGTGCGGGTACCGGGTGTGGTCTTCGTTCCCCTGCGCGGTGCGGAAGACGCTTGGTCGCTCTGGGTGGCATGGCAGCGGGGACGTGCCTCGGCCGCCGTGAAGGCCGTCGTCGCTGAGCTGTTTGAACTTTCTGCCTCCCGGCCGGCATCCACGCCGCCGCGCCGGGACCGTTGACCGGCCGCTCAGAGCCAGGTCACCGCCGCCAGCACCGCCGCCAGTGCGAGGCGGTACCACGCGAAGAGCGCGAGGCCGTGGCGCGTGAGCCAGTGCACGAGGAAACGGACGCAGATCGCGGCGGTCACGGCGGCGACGATCCCGCCAAGGATCACCGAGCCCCAGCCGAAGACCTCGATCATCGCGCCGCCGCTGCGGTAGCCCTTGTAGACCGAAGCGGCGGTGAGGGTCACGAAACCCAGCAGGAAGCTGAATTCCGCCGCGCGCCGAGGGCCGAGTCCGGTCAGGTAGCCGCCGACAATCGTCATCATCGAACGGCTCGTGCCCGGCCAGAGCGCCGCGCACTGCAGGGCGCCGATCACCGCCGCGCGGGCGGGCGTGATCTCGGCCGGGGCGACGTCCGTCACCGGGCGCCGGCGGCGCCACGCCTCGGCCCAGAGCATGAGCACCGCGCCGGCGACCAGGGCGGCGATGACCCCGCCGATGGAGAAGAGGTGGGCCTCGATCCAACCATGGGCGAGGAAGCCGAGCCCGGCGGCCGGCACGAAGGCGATCAGTACGCTCACGAGCAGCCGTCGTCCCGCGGGATCGCGACCGAGCAGGCCGTTGAGCATCGAGAGCAGCGAATTCCAGTAGAGAAGGGCCACCGCGGCGATGGCCCCGGCCTGGATCACCACGGCGTAGGTGTCGGCCGCGAGTTTCAGCGTGAGGGGTTCACCCGCCGGATTCCGCGCCGAGGGGCGCTTATGCCAAAGGGTTTCCCCGGCCGGCCCCTTGAGCGGGGTGTCGCGGTCCAATCCGAGTAAGTGGTTGGCGATGATCAGGTGGCCCGTGGAGGAAACCGGTAGGAACTCCGTTACGCCCTCGACCACGCCGAGGATCACCGCGTCGGCAACCGAAAGGCGGGCTGCGGCGGCATCTGCACCGGCCGCGGGCGGTGGCGCGGCCTGGGTGACTACGGGGAGGAGCAGCAGGACGACGGGAAAGAGGCGACGCACGCGGCTTGGTCGCAGCGGGGCGCACGGGGAGCAAATTTATTTGCGGCGGAACGGAGCGGAACGTGGAGTCGCCTCCATGAGCAGCCTCGCCTCCCTCACCGCGCAGTTGTCCGCCGGCCGGGAACTTTCCCCGGAGCAGGTTGAGGCGGCGGCCGCCGCGCTGGCGGCGACGACGGAGGCGGATGAGGTCAAGGCGGCCTTCCTCGTGGCGCTGGCCGACAAGGGTGAGACCCCGGCCGAGGTCGCGGCATTCGCGGCCGCCTTTCGCGCCCGCGCGGTGGATCCCGGCATGGGTGCCTGGGCGGGGCGGGCGGTCGACATCGTCGGGACCGGCGGCGACCACTCGGGCGGTTTCAATATCTCGAGCGTCGTCACGTTGGTCCTCGCGAGCGCGGGCGTGCCGGTCATGAAGCACGGAAACCGCGGCATCACCTCCAAGTGCGGGAGCGCGGACCTCCTCGCTGCGCTGGGTTTCAATCTCGAGGCGTCCCCGGAGATGATGCGGCGGGCGATGGCTGAACTGGGCTACGTGTTCTTCTTCGCGCCGGCCTATCATCCGGCCTTCCGGCACATCGCGCCGGTGCGCAAGGCCCTCGCGGCACAGGGGCGCCGCACGGTCTTCAACATCCTCGGCCCGCTCATCAATCCCGGCCGACCCGCGCATGTGCTGCTCGGCACGTATTCGGCGGCCGCCGTTCCCACCCTGGCCGGCGCCCTCGAGGTGTTGGGAGCGGGGGCGGGCCTCGCGGTCCACGGCGTCATCGGCGAGGGGCGCGGCATCGACGAGCTCACGACCGCGACCGTCAACCGTGTGCGCGGCTTCGGCGCGCGGCGGGACGTGGCGGGCGACTGGGTGGCGGAGGACTTCGGGCTGCCGCGGGCGCCGTTCTCCGACCTCGTCGGCGGCGATGTCGCGGTGAACGTCGCGCTCGTGGATGCCCTGCTCGAGGGGCGGGCGCCTCGCGGTCTGGAGGACACGGTGGCGCTGAACGCGGCCGTCGGGTTGTGGATCACGGGCCGCACCTCCTCGGTGCGGGAAGGCGTCGCGGCCGCGCGCGACCTGCTGCGCGGCGGCGCGGTGAAGGCCAGGATCGCGGCCACGCGCGAATTCTTCCGCGGCTGAGCGCCTGGCCGGCAGGGCCGGCCGCGGGATCATTTCCATGAAACCGAAAAACCTCGTCTCGGTCGCGGCACTGGCGTGCGCGCCCTTGGTGGCGCAAGTCGCCGTTGAACCCGCGCTGAAGCTCAGCGAGTTCGTCGTGACCCCGAGCCGCTTCGGCGTGGCCGATGTCGCCACGAGCGCCGTCGCCGCGCTCACCGCCGCGGAACTCGAGGTGCTGCCACAGGTGGGTGACGACCTGTTCCGATCCATCGCCCGCCTGCCGGGGCTGGCGACGGACGACGTCTCCGCCCGCTTCTGGGTGCGTGGGGCGCCGCAGTCGGAGGTGAGGGTGCGGCTTGATGGCGCCGACCTGATCGAGCCCTTCCACCTGAAGGACGTCGACGGCGCGCTCTCGGTCGTGGATCCGGCGGCGATCCGCTGGCTCGATCTCGCCACCGGCGGATTCCAGGTCGAACACGGCGACCGGCTCGCGGGCGTGCTGACGATGGAGACGAAGTCGGAGCGCCGGTCGCTCACGACGCTCAACCTCAGCCTCACGGGCCTCGGCGGAATGCGCCAAGGCACGTTCGCGGGCGGCAAGGGCCGTTGGCTGGCAACTGTCCGGCGGGGTTATCCTGACATCGCCCTGCGGGCTTCCGGCCGCGATGACGACGTCTCGCCGCGCTATTACGATCTGATGGGCAAGGTTGAGTATGATCCCGCGCCCGGGCACGTGCTGTCGTTCCATGCGCTGCGGGCCGGCGACGGGCTGCGTTACGAGCGCACGAATTCACCCTCACTCTCCAGCGGCTACGGGAGCGACAACGCATGGGGACGCTGGCGGGGCGACCTCGGCGGCGGATTGCGGGGCGAGGCGGTGCTGGCCTGGACGCGACTCATCTGGAGTCGACACGGCAGCGGACGGCAGGATGGCTTTCCTTTCTCTCTCTCGGACCAGCGGCGACTCGATCTCGCGTCGCTGCGCAACGAGTGGACCTGGCAGACCGTGGACGCGGCGGTGTGGCGGGGTGGTTTCGAGGCGGGCGCCGGTGCGGCCCGATATGATTACGCGCTCTCGCGGCAGCGGACGGTCGTGAACGGCGCCGCGCAAGTCGTGGTCACCGACCGGAACGTGGCGGCCCTCGACCCCGAAGGGCGCCACGCCGCGGCGCACGCGGCGGTGAAGGTCCGCGCCGCGGGGCCGCTGGTGGTCGAGCCGGGGCTGCGTTGGGAACGCGCGGACCAGGTCGGAGGCGCGAGCGTGAGCCCGCGTTTGAACGCGGCCCTGGCGCTCGGTGCGACCACGCTGCGCGCGGCCTGGGGCGATTACGCGCAGAGGCAGGGACTGCACGAACTCTCCGTCGCGGATGGCGAGCGCACCTTCGGGCGCGTGGAACGCGCGGAGCATCGCGTGCTGGGTTTGGAGCGGAGCCTGGGGAGCCGGGTGGCCCTGCGGCTGGAGGCTTACCAGCGCCTCACGTCCCGCGTGCGTCCTCGTTGGGAGAACCTCGACAACGCCTACGATCTCTTCCCCGAAGCGCAGTCCGATCGCGTGCGGATCTCGCCGGCGGAGGCGCGGGCGGAGGGCGTGGAGCTGCTCCTCGCGAGCCGCGGCAACGGTCCGTTGCAGTGGAACGTGAGCCATGCGATCGCCCGCACCGAGGAGCGGCTGGGCGGGCGGTGGGTACCGCGGCGGCGCGACCAGCGCCATGCGTTCTGCGCCGACGCGACCTACGCTTTGAACCCCCGATGGCAGTTCAGCGCCGCGTGGCATTTCCACTCGGGGTGGCCCACGACCGACGTCGTCTACTCGCTGGCGCCGCTGGCAAACAACCGGCGCGTGCTCGTCTCGGCGAACGGCGAGCCCTACGGCCTGCGGTTGCCGGATTACCACCGGCTGGACCTGCGGGTGACGCGGCGCTGGCAGACACGTCTTGGAGAAATCCGCGCCTACCTCGATCTCTTCAATGTCTACGACCGCGTTAACCTCCTCGGCTTCGACCACCAGGTCTCCGTGAGCGGCACGACGGTCAACGTCCGGCGCAAGCCGCGCGAGCAATTGCCCTTCCTGCCGAGCGTCGGCGTGAGCTGGCAGCGGTAAGCGCCGCGCGGGCGGGCGGGCTTAGTCCAGCACGAGCAGGGGCCGGCGGATGGCGGCGTTGACGAGCCGGCCGGGAAGGAGATGCCGCTCCCACAAGGGCAGGACTACGTCGCGGCGCCGGTAGCGGGCGTCGTCGGCCCCACGGGCGATCCGCTCGATCGAGCCGGGAATCTCCGGGGTGCCGGCGGTCTGGTCGGAAAAGACCGCGGCGCGCTGGACGATCGCGAGGGAAACACCGTCGGCCGGCCGGTCGTCGCGAAGCGCGGCGAGGTAGGCTTCGAAGCTGCGCAGCTCGGCGGCGGCGATCAGGCGCGGCCGGCCGGTGAGCTCGTCGAGCATCCGCCCCGGGGCCAGGATGACTTCCAGCTGGCGCCCCGCCCAAGCGGCGTCGATCGGCAGGTCGATCACCTCGCGTTCGGTGGTCCCCTGCCAGTTGCGCCACGAGACCGTCGCCTGCACGCGCTCACCGGCCGCGGCCTGGGAGCGCGAGAGGCGGAACTGCTCGATGACCACGGTGGGGTTCTCCGCGAGGGGCTCGACGGTGAAGGAGACCGACGTGGGAAAGGTGCGTTCGTACGGGTTCTGCAGGTTGCCGGCGAGGCCGGTGATGAACTCGGACAACCCCTGCGCGAACCCCGAAGGGCCGGCGTGGATGGTGTGGTAATCCAGGCGTTCCTGCGGCGAGTAGGTGATCCCGGTGCGGATGCGGAATCCCTGGGTGAAGCCATGCTCGTTGGAACCGAGGATCGCCTGCGAAAGGCCGGTGGCCGTGATCACGGGGGTCAGCTGCGGATGCCGCAGGACCGCGAAGCGAAGTTCACGCGGGGCTCCCTGCGAGGGCCGCACGGTGACGGCGACGTCGATCATGGCGGGTCCGGCGCCGAGCGTGCCGGAGACCGCCGAGAGCCGGTCCTGCGAGATGGTGCCGATCACGCGGCCCGTGTTGGCGATCTTCAGCGACTGCATCTGAGACGGCAGGATCGTGAGGATCTCCGTCGCGCACATCGCCAGCGCGACCTCGCCCAGCCCGAGCATCGGGTGGCCGAACGCCGTGACGCGGTCGCCCTGGAGGCGCGAGACTGTGCCGGTGCCGGCGAGCGTGATGTCACCGGTGGCCAACGCCACCGCCACGGCCCCGCCGGGAACGAGTTTGGTCACCGCGCCGCCCGGGGTTGAGCCGCCCCCGCCAGACTGCGTGCTGCCGCCGATCGCGCTGACGTCGAGGCCGAGCGCGCGCAGGTGAGGGGCCAGCAGGTCGGCGACGACGGGATTGAGACCGCCGAGGGAAAAAACCGGGCGCAGCGGCTGGTAGCCCTGGGCCGAGGTTTCCGCGGGAGCCGGCAAGTGGTTTGAGGCGAGGCCGGGTCCGGTCTTCGCCTTCACCTCCTCAAGGTCCGCCACCGGGGTGAATCCGGCGTGCCGCACCGTCTCAAAGCGCTGGATCTGGTAGCTGAGCGCGCCCGCGAGGCGACCGTCCACGTAGAGCGGGCTGCCGCTCATGCCGGCGACCGCGCCCATGTTCTGCACCCGCGGGTCGGTGAGTTCGCAGACGATCAGGGATTTTCCCGGGCCCAGCGCGTTTTGCAGGACCCCGGTCACGATCACCCCGAAGGGTTCGGGCTCCGTGCCGCGGAAGACCGTCCATACCTCGCCCTTCGCGCCGGGTCGCAGCTCATCCAGCGGCAGCGCGGGTGCGTCGGCGGGCGGCGCGGCGCGCACGTCGAGCGTGAGCACCGCGGCGAGGCTGAGGAGGCGTCGGATCAGAAGGGGCATCAAAGCGCGGTCACGGCCGCCGTAAGCGCCTCGCATGCCCGGTCCATCGCCTCGCCGTCGTGGGCGGTGCTGAGGAAGGCGGCCTCGTAGGCGCTGGGGGCGAGGTAGACGCCGCGTGCGAGGCTTTCATGGAAGAACCGCGCGAAGAGCTTGGCGTCGCCGCGGAGCGCAGTCGCGTAGTCGCGCACCGGTTCCGCCGTGAAGAAGATACTGAACATGGAGCCGCATTGCGGCACCTGCACGGGCAGGCCTTTGGAGCTGCAGGCGGCAAGCACGGCGTCGCGCAGCTTCGCCCCGAGCGCGTCGAGCCGCGCGTAGGGATCCGTCTCGTCCAGGAGCCGAAGTCCGGCGATGCCGGCCGCCATCGCGAGCGGGTTGCCGCTCAGGGTGCCGGCCTGGTAGACCGGCCCCAGCGGGGCGAGGTGGTCCATGATGTCGGCGCGTCCGCCGAACGCGCCCACGGGCAGACCGCCGCCGATGATCTTGCCGAGGCAGGTGAGGTCGGGGGTGATGCCCTCGCGTTCCTGCACGCCGCCGCGGGCGATGCGGAAGCCGGTCATCACCTCGTCGAAGATCAGCACCGTGCCCTCGCGCCGGGTGATCTCACGCAGGAAGGCGAGGTAGCCCGCGTCGGGCATGATGAAGCCCACGTTGCCGCAATAAGGTTCGATGATGACGGCGGCGACCTGGCCGCGGTGCGCCGCGAAGGCGGCCTCGAGCGCTGCCCGGTCGTTGTACGGGAGCACCAGCGTCTCGCGCGCGAAGGAGGCCGGCACGCCGGCGCTGTCGGGATTCCCGTGCGTCAACGCGCCCGAGCCGGCCTTGATCAGGAGCGAGTCGGAGTGCCCGTGGTAGCAGCCGGAGAACTTGATGATCTTGTCGCGCCCCGTGAATCCGCGGGCCAGGCGGATGGCCGACATCGTCGCCTCGGTGCCGCTGCTGCACATCCGCACCTTGCGGATCGAGGGCACGAAGCGCGTGATCAGCTCCGCCATCTCGACTTCGAGCGGATTCGGGGTGCCGAACGAGGTGCCGTGCTCGAGCGCCGCGGCGATCGCGGCGCGGATGCGGGGGTGGTTGTGGCCGTGGATCGCCGGTCCCCACGTGCAGACGAAGTCGATGAGCTCGCGGTCGTCGGCGGTGATGAGCCGGGCGCCGCGGGCCGCCTTGACGAAGAACGGCGCGCCCCCGACGGAACGGAAGGCGCGCACGGGCGAGTTCACGCCGCCCGGAATGAGTTCCCGGGCGCGGGCGAAGAGTTGCTCGGAGGCGGTCTGGGACATGAAGGGAGATTCGCGGCGGCGCCTTCAGCTCACGTACCGCTGCACGATGGGGATGCGGCGGCCGACGCCGAAAGCGAGCGGCGTGATCTTCAGGCCGGGCGCGGCCTGCTTACGCTTGTATTCGTTCAGGTCGACCTTGCGCACCACGTCGTTGACGACCTCCTCGGCGAAGCCGTGCGCCACGAGATCGCGGCGCGAAAGGCCTTCCTCCACGTAGCCCTTCAGGATGGCGTCGAGCACGTCGTAGGGCGGCAGGCTGTCCTGGTCGGTCTGGTTCGGGCGCAGTTCCGCGCTGGGCGGCTTCTCGATCGAGGAGGCCGGGATGACCTCGCGGTCGCGGTTGATCCAGCGGGCGAGCGCGTACACCTGCATCTTGAAGACGTCGCTGATCACGGCGAGGCCGCCGCACATGTCGCCGTAGAGCGTGCAGTACCCCACGGCCATCTCGCTCTTGTTGCCGGTGGTGAGCAGGAGCGCCCCGAACTTGTTCGAAAGCGCCATCATCAGCACGCCGCGCACGCGCGCCTGGATGTTCTCCTCGGCGACGTCGCGCGGTCGGCCGGCGAAGAGGGGGCCGAGGGCCGATTCGCAGGCGGTGACGGCGTCGGCGATGGTGATGGTTTCGAAGCGGATCCCGAGGTTGGCGGCGAGCACGCGGGCGTCGTCGCGCGAGTGCTGCGACGAGATGGCGGAGGGGAGGGAGACGCCGATGACATTTTCCGGCCCGAAGGCGGCGGCGGTGATGACGCCGACGACCGCGGAGTCGATGCCGCCGGAGAGCGCGATCAGCGCCCGCCGGAAGCCGCTCTTCGCCGCGTAGTCGCGCAGCCCGAGGACGAGCGCGTCGAACATGTCCTTGAGCGGGTCCTGCACGAAGGTGGTGTGGAGCGCCGCCGGTGACGGGGCGGGAGAGAGGCCGGTCGGAAGGTCGACCACGCGCCGTTCCTCCGTGAAGGCCGCGAGGCCGGCGGTGATCGCGCCGTGCGCGTCGCTCACGACGCTGCGGCCGTCGAAGATCAATTCGTCGTTGCCGCCGACGGCGTTCACGTAAGCGACGGGGCAGCCGAGGGTGCGGGCCGCGCCGGTGACGACGACGGAGTTGCGCACGTCGGCCTTGTTCACATGCCACGGGCTGGCCGAGAGGTTGACGACGAGGTCGCAGCGCTGGCCGGCGAGCTGCTCCAGCGGGGTGCGGCCCGCGTAGAGGCGGCGGGTGCCGAGGGCGGGGGCGGTCCAGATGTCCTCGCAGATCGTGACGCCGATCCGGCGACCCGCGTGGGTGAGGACGACGGGGGAGGGGGCGGGCTCGAAGTAGCGGTCTTCGTCGAAGACGTCGTAGGTCGGCAGCAGGCACTTGCGCGCCGTCGCGGCGACCGCGCCGCGGTGGCAGAAGGCGGCGGCGTTGAAGAACGGCCGGCCCTGGCCCGAGGAGTTCGCCTCCACGGTGCCGATCAGCGCAGGAACCTCGCCGATCTCGCGGGCGATCGCGGCCAGCGTCTCGGCCACGTCGGGCGCGAAGCGCCGCTTGAAGAGCAGGTCGCGGGGCGGGTAGCCGCAGACGACCAGTTCCGGGAAGACGACCAGCTCCGCCCCTAGCGCGACGAGCGTCCGGTACGCCCCGAGGATCCGGTCGCGGTTGCCGGCGAGGTCGCCGACCGTGGTGTTCAACTGGGCGAGGCCGAGTCGCATGAAGGGCGCGACGTTACGGGCATTGTCGCCTCTGACAACTCGCAACCCCGGGCTTGCGCCGCGGCGGCGGGCCGGGATTTCCTCGTCCGACGCCATGCCCAAGACCCCGCGCCTCGCCGCCCTGTTCGTCGCGTTCGCCCTTGCCCGGCTGCCGGCGGCGGAGCCCGTCACCGTCACGCTGGAGCAGGCGCTCGCTTCGGTCGAGAAGGTCAGCCTCAACGTGCTGCTGAGTCGCGAGTCCGCCGCGCAGGCCCTGGAGGCGGCCAATCAGGCCCGTTCCGCCAACCTCCCGGTCCTCAACGCCTCCGCCCAGCAGCGGCGCTCCCAGGGCGTGAGCATCGCGACCGTCGTCGTCACCTCCGGCCGTCCCGCCAACCGCTTCGATGCCCTCCTGTCGGGCAACTACGCGCTCTACGACGCCCGCCTGCGGGCTTCGGCCGATGCCGCCCGCGTCGGGTCCGAGGCAGCGCAGGCCTCGTACGCGGCCACGGTCCAGGCCGTGCTCGCGGACGTTGCCTCCGCCTACTTCGCCAACCTACGCAACCGCCGCCGCCTCGAGGTGCTCGACGCCAACATCAAGCGTGCCAACGGCATCCTCGAACTGGCCCGCAACCAGCTCGCCGCCGGTGTGGCCACGCAGATCGACGTCACCCGCGCGGAGGCCCAGCTGGCCATCGCGGAGCAGTCGCGGCTCCAGCAGATCACGACGCTCGTCTCGGGCGACCTCGTGCTGAAGCGGCTGCTCGACGTCGCGCCGGCCAGCGAGCTGCAGCTCGAGGACTTCGAGGTGCGGCGCGCTGGAACGGGACTCTACGCGTTTTCCGACGACCGATCTTCCTTCGAGCGCCGGGCCGAGTACCTCGCGGCGCAGCGCGGTCTGGAGCAGAACCGCCTCCTCGTGAAATCCGCCGACTACCAGCGCCTGCCCTCCCTCTCGCTGAACGGCAACCTCGGGCTGGCTGCGCCGCGCTTCGACGATGCCGGCAAGCAGGAGCAATGGGCGTTCGGGGTCGCCGTGAGCGTGCCGGTCTTCGACGGCCTGCGCACGGGCGCCGACCGGCGGATCGCCCTTTCCCGGCAACGCGCCCAGGAGGCCCGCCTCCACGCCCTCGAGCTTCAGATTTCATCCGAGCTGCGCCTCGCCGTGCAGGACGCCGGCTCCCGCAACGCCCAGGTGGGCGTCGCCGAGAAGACCCTCGGTCTGGCCCAGGAAGAGTTGCGCCTCGCCCGGCAGCGCTACCAGCAGGGCGTCGCCGACAACCGGGAGGTGCTGGAAGCCCAGACCCGCCTCGCCGAGGCGGGAGACAACCTGGTCGACGCCGTTTACCGCTACAACCTCAGCCGCGTCGAATTGGCGCGCGCCCGCGGCGACGTCCGCTCCGTCCTGTCGGAGCGGGCGAAGTGAGCCGCCTCATCCTCGCCTCGGCCTCCCCTCGTCGGCGCGAGCTGCTGGGTAGCCTGGGTCTCCGCTTCGAGGTCGTCACCGCCGGGGTCACCGAGCACGAGGACTCGACCACCGATCCGCGCGTGATGGTGGCGCACAACGCGGCCCTCAAGGCCGACTGGGTCGCGGCACGCCATCCCGACGCGTGGGTGCTCGGGGCCGACACCACCGTCTTCATCGAGGGCCATGCGCTGAACAAACCCCACGATGCCGCCGAGGCGCGCGCGATGCTGCGGCGCCTGAGCGGCCGTACGCACGTCGTGCACACCGGTCTCGCCCTGCGCCGCGTCCACGACGGGCTGGCGGTCGACGCCGGCGAATCAAGCGAGGTGCGTTTCAAGGACCTCGACGAGGCTGTCATCGAGGCCTACCTCGCGCGGGTGCACACGCTGGACAAGGCGGGCGGCTACGCGATCCAGGAGCATCCGGAACTCATCATCGCGGGTTATACCGGCTCGTTGAGCAACATCATCGGTCTGCCGCTCGATCTGACGAAACAACTTTTGACCCGTGGTGGTCTGACTCCATGACTTTGTCGCCTCCGCGGCGTCATCTCCCCGTTCCATGAGTCAGACCATCGTCACACCGTCCCCCGGAGTGCTCCTCCGGCGCCGGCTCGCGCGGGCCTGGCAGGAGCCGGAGACGCGGTCGACGCTCATCGGACTGGCGGCGGTCATCCTGTTTCACCTCCTGCTTTGGGGTTCGGCGCCCTACGTGATGCAGTTCGAGGCGATCCCGGCCGCGCCACGGCCGGCCGACAAGGCCCGCGACTTCAACATCGAGCTTTCCCCCGAGATCATCGCCCGGGCCCAGCAGCCGAAGCCGGCGGATCCGTTCAAGTTCGTCGAGACCAACCCGGAGGCGCCGGAGAACACGCCCGACAAGACGAATAACTTCGCGGCGCAGAACCAACAGGTGGCCCAGCCGGTGGCCACGCCGGACGGCAAGAGCGACCGGCCCGCGCTGGAGGGGAAGAAGGATTTCGAGTCCAACCAGATCGTGAGCGGGCGTCTCTCGCAACCGCAGGAGTCGGTCCCCGCTGCCCCGCCCCCCCTTCCCGTGCCGCCGGCCGAGCAGCCGGTCGCGCCGCCGCGCGCCGAGCAGAATCCCCTGCCGGGAGAGGAGAAATTCGAGGGCGAGAACAAGGAGGGCATCGGCGGCAGCCTGGCCAAGCGGCTCGACAACGCGCGCGCGGTCCCGGAGCGCGTCGAAGGCGCGCCCGACGCGAAGCAGGTCGAGGGCGCGACCTCCATGCAGTCCGCCATCGATCCGCGGCGGCCGATGCCGCGGCCGCAGCTGGTGAAGTCCGTGCAGGCCCGGCCCGCGATCCTCGCCGAGAACAAGTTCGGCACCACCAACATCGGCAACATCGCGGTCGACGCCCGTTGGAGCAATTACGGCCAGTATCTGCAGAAGATGATCGAGACCGTGCAGATCCAGTGGGAGCGCATCATCATCAGCCAGAAGGCCAATCCCGTGAACGGCAGCCGCGTCACCGTGAAGTTCATCATGGATGACCAGGGGCGCATCGACCGCATCGTGTCGGTCGATACCACCGCCAATGAGGTCGCCACCGCCGCCTGCATCAGCGGCATCTCCGATCCCGCGCCCTATGGGCCGTGGACCGACGACATGAAGGCGGTCCTCGGTGAGAAGCAGGAGATGACGTTCACGTTCTATTACCAATGAGCGAGGTGGTTGAGTCCCCGGCGGTGCCTTGGCCCCTTGGCCCGGAGGTCCGGCTGTTGACGCGCGACGCCCGCGGCCTCGTGGCTTTTGCCAAGCCCGCAGGCGTGCTTTCGCATCCCAACATTCCCGGCGACGAGGTACGCGCGCTCCTGCGCGCCCGCTACTCGCTGGAGCAGGAGTGCTACGAATGGCCGGCCTTCGAGGGGGTCGCCGCGGGCCGCCTTTGGCTCCTGAACCGGTTGGATTCCGGAACCTCCGGAGTGATCCTCTGCGCCGAGAGCGGCGAACTGGCGGCGGAGATCAAGGCCCAGTTCCGGCGCAAACAGGTGCGCAAGGTTTACCAGGCCCTCGTCTTCGGCCTTCCGCGTCCGCCGGTGCAGCTGTGGCGAGACCTGCTGGCGGTCGAGAAGCGCGGGGGCCAGGTCCGCGCCAGCGCCCGCGGCGGCCACATCCCGGCCGAAAGCCAGATGACCCTCGTGCGCGCCGGCCGGGCCTCCTCGGGCGTGTCGCTCGTTAGGTTGGAGCCCCGCACCGGCCGGAGCCACCAGCTCCGCGTCCAGTGCGCGCGCCGCGGACTGCCGATCGTCGGCGACCAGACGTACGGCGATTTCGCGCGTAACCGCGAGTTCGCCCGCGGCTCCGGCACCCGGCGGATGTTCCTCCACTCGTTCGAGACGCAGTTCGGGTATGAATGGGCGGGTGAGCGGCACACGTTCAGCGCCCGCGCCCCGCTGCCGCCGGAATTCGAGCAGGCCCTGGTCGGCTGAACCCGCGCAAAAAGCGCGTTGTCGCCGGATGGCCGTTTGCGCCACTGTCCGCTCCCCATGATCCTGCCCAAGTCCAACCGCCTCAGTCCGGAGCAAGTCGCCGAGATCACCGCCGTCGTCGCGGAGTTCGGCTGCCGCATCCAGCCGATCGTCGGTGCGGTCCGTACGATCTATGCCATCGTGGGCGACGAGCGCGACGACCTGATGATCAACCGGCTCGAGGGGCTCGATTACGTTGAGCGCATCGACCGCATCCAGTCGCCGTTCAAACTGATGGACAAGCGGTCCGACCTCGCTTCGCACCGCATCACGCTGGGCGGGGTGACCCTGGGCGAGCGCCTGCTGGTCATCGCCGGACCCTGCACGATCGACCCGAAGAATCCCAATTACTTCTACGAGACGGCCGCGGCGGTGAAGGAGGCCGGAGCCAACGTCATCCGCGGGGGCGTGTGGAAACCGCGAACCAACCCGTATTCGTTCCAGGGCGACACCAAGTCGCTCGAGATCCTGATCGAGGGTTCCCGCCGCACCGGCCTGCCGGTCGACACCGAGGTGATGGAGGAGGCGCACATCCAGCTCGCGCTCGACGCCGGCGTCTCCTGTCTGCAGGTCGGCGCCCGTAACGCCCTCAATTACTCGCTGCTGCGCGCGATCGGTCGCGCGGTGGCCCAGCGCCCCACGGCCGTGCTGCTGAAGCGGAGCATCCACATGGGACCAGTGAACGAGTTCATCTCGGCTGCCGAGTACATCGCGGCGTTCGGCAACCCGAACATCATCCTCTGCCCGCGCGGCACGACGCCGACCCTCGACGGTTACCGCAACCACCCCGACGAGAGCATCACTCCGCTGCTCAAGGAGAAGACGTGGGCGCCCGTGGTCGTCGACCCCTCGCACTCGGTCGGCAAGGCGACCTACGTCCCGGCGGCGGCCCTCGCGGCCGTGGCCTACGGTGCCGATGGATTGTGCCTCGAGGCGCACGTCAGCCCGAACCACGGCATCGGAGACGATCCCAAGCAGGCCCTCACGCCGGAGGCGCTGCGTCAGGTGATCCGGCAGGCCCGCCAGCTTTGGGAATTGCGCCGGAGCTGAGCGCGTTACCGCCGGGATCTTCGACTCCGAGCCCCTCTGGTCCAGCTCCCGGCGTTCGCTTGTTCCGGCTCAGTTTCCGGACGCTATCGGGGTCATTCGCGAAAGGACGGAGAGGGCGCGTAGCTCCGCGGTGGTAAGGGCGCGGTCGAACACGGCGACACCCCCGATCCACCCGGTGAAACCGACGCCGCGGGAGCTATGGATAACCCGGCCGATGGTGAAGGGCCCGCCGGAGGCGGCGTCGGGCGGGGTGTAGATTCCGTGGGGATACCACCAAGGATTGAGGCGCAGGCCGACCAGGTCGCGTTCCGATTCATGCCATTCCTTCGTCGCGGAGAGGCGGAAGATTTTCCGAACGCGAGTGAAGCGGTAGGTGTGCACCTCGACCCGCTCCGTGGCGGAGGCGCGTTCGACGACCACCGCCGCCGGCTCCTTCTCGGGAGGCAGATAGTGCTGGTCCGCTGGAAAGTCGGGCCTCTCCCCGGGCTGCAGCCCGGGCTGGCGAGCCCAGTGGGCCTGAAGATAGGCCTGATGGGCGGATGAAATCAGGCGGTCTCGGCCGGGCTGATCAAGCCAACGGTCGCCCGCCTCCCCGTCGAGCCAGCCGGTGAGTTCCTGGCGACTCGGATCGAAGGTCATGGCAAAACAATGCCAGGACCGATCGACCTTCTCCGCGGGACCATCGACGGGCACCGCCGGAGCCACGGCCGCGGAGTTGCACTTATGCAGCGCGTAGCGGTTGAGGAAAGAGCTGGCCCCGTTCTCGGAGACATGGCCGCAGGCGCTGCCGGCATGGTTTAGTCCGGCAAAAAGGGCATACTGCCGACGACCCCGTTCGATCCTCTGGATTCCTTCGGTCTCGGGTTGGCGCAGGTCCGTGCCCTCGTGCCAGATGCCCGCTAGGGCATGGTTACCGCTTTCGCGGATGGCCCAGACCACGACGGAGAGGCCCTGGCCGCTGCCCTTCAGGTCCAGCGGGGTATCATGGAGGGCGGTACGTGGTACCATCAGCAGCGGGCGAAAATCGGGATCAGTCTCCGGGCGGATGCGGAGCGCGTTGCCGAACGGTCCCCGGCCGAGCAGCGGGAAGTCGGCGTACGTCGCCGCGCGACCTCGTCCCCAATAGTCGCGCACGTAGTTGACGGCCTCGAGCGGATACCGGCCGGTGGCTCCGGCGGGGCCATAAGCCGAGAAACGGGCCGAGGTCCCATCCTCCCGCTGAACGAAATCCCAGAACGCGACGAGCCCGGGCAGTGCCGTCACCTGACGAACGCGTTCCGCTCTGTCCATCGCATGCACGGCCGGTGTGAGCGCGAGGCAGAGCAGGAGCGGGCGGAGGTGGCGCATGGATGATACTGACTCGCCGAGACCGGCTTCTCCTCAGCGCGTCTGTTCCAGCGGCAGCTCGTGCAGCTTCAGCTCGGGGTTCTTCTCGCAGAAGTAGCGCATCGTCCACTCCGAGGGGAACAGGATCACGGGCTGGTCGAACTTGTCGGTGCCGAAGCTCACGCCGCTGGCCACGATCAGGTTGCCGGGCTGCGCGAGGCTCGGGTGCGGCTCCACCCAGCGGAGCAGGGTCCACGGCGTCGGTGTCAGGCGGGACTCCGCGTTGTACTCGCTCTGGAGCCGCCATTGCACGACCTCGAACTGCAGCGGACCCACGGCCGCGAGGAGCGTCGAGCCGGGCGGGGCGTTGCGGGCGTTGAAGGCCTGCACGACGCCTTCCTGCAGCAGCTGTTCCACGCCGGCCCGGTACTTCTTCGCGTCGCCGGCGTTGGGGTTGGAGATGAAGGTGAAGACCTCCGGCGGAAAGCGCGGGATCTCGTCGTAAGCGATCGTCTTGTCCTCGGTGAGTGTGTCGCCGATCCCGAATTCACCGTGGCCAACGAGGCCGATCACGTCGCCGGGCCAGGCTTCGTCGACGGTCTCCCGCTCCTGGCCGAAGAGCTTGTGCGAGGAGGAGAGCCGCACGGTCTTTCCGGACCGCTGGTGGGTGACCATCATGTCGCGCTCAAATTTCCCGGAGCACACGCGCAGGAAGGCGATGCGGTCGCGGTGTTTGGGATCCATGTTCGCCTGGATCTTGAAGACGAAGCCCGAGAACTTGTCGTGCTCGACCGGGATCACGCGGCCGCCTTCCACCTCCGTGGGCTCCGCCTTTACGGCCGCCGCGGGCCGGGCGGCCCGGCGCGGCGCGGGCGGGACCGAGTCGGCGAGGAAGCCGTCGAGCAGGAGCTGGATGCCGAAGTTGTTCACCGCACTCCCGAAGTAGACGGGCGTCTGGCGGCCCGCGCGCACGGCCTCGAGGTCGAACGGGTGGCCGGCGCCGTCGAGCATGGCGAGCTGCTCGGTCACTTCGTTGAAGGTGTAGTCGTCGAGCTTCTCGCGGACGCTGGGATCGCCGAGCGACGCCACGCTCACGGGAGCCTGGAACTTGCCGCCCGGCACGCGTTCGAAGAGATGTACCTGACGGGAGCGGCGGTCGAAGACCCCGCGGAACGACGGGCCGTTGCCCAGGGGCCAGATGACCGGCGACGACTGCAGCCCGAGCACCGTCTCGAGCTCGTCGAGGAGCTCGAGCGCGTTGCGGGTGGGCCGGTCGCACTTGTTCATGAACGTGAAGATCGGCACGCCGCGGCGCCGGCAGACCTCGAAGAGCTTGCGCGTCTGCGACTCCACGCCCTTGGCGGCGTCGATCACCATCAGCGCGGCGTCCACCGCCGTGAGCACGCGGTAGGTGTCCTCCGAGAAGTCCTTGTGGCCGGGGGTGTCGAGCAAGTTGACCGCGTAGCCGCCGTAATCGAACTGCAGCACCGTCGAACTGATCGAGATGCCGCGCTGCTTCTCCAGTTCCATCCAGTCGGAGGTGGTGGCCCGCTGGTTCTTGCGGGCGGTGACGGCGCCGGCGAGGTGGATGGCGTTGCCGTAGAGCAGGAATTTCTCCGTGAGCGTCGTCTTGCCCGCGTCGGGGTGCGAGATGATCGCGAACGTGCGGCGGCGGGCGATTTGTTCAGCGGGTGACACGGGACGGGCTCGGAGAGGGAAGCGTGGCGCGGCTCAAGTGTTCGAGCAAACGGAACGCCGTTTTCCGAGGAAAGCGGAAAGTGGGCGGCGCTCCGGCGCAGGATACGATTTTCTCGTGGCGGCGGCGGGGTTTCGCTGAACTGTTCCCCGCGTGTCCGCCGTTCCCGCTTCGCTCAAGATCCGTTCCAACGTCCGCGCGCGTGCCGCGGCCGGCCACCCGTGGGTGTTCGCCAACGAAGTCGAGGCGCTGCTGCCCGCGGAGCACGACGGCGAAGTCGTGGAGTGCCGCGACCGCAACGGCCGGACCATGGGGACGGGAATCTACAACTCCCGCTCGCAGATCGTGTGGCGGCGGCTGAACCGCGAACGGGTCGCCCTTGACGAGGCCTACCTGCGCGGGGCGCTCGAGCGTGCCGTCGCGCGGCGGGCCCCGGAGGCGGTGCGGCGGCTGGTCTGGAGTGAGTCGGACGACCTGCCGGGCGTGGTGGTCGACCAGTATCACGACACCCTCGTCGTGCAGGTTCAGACCCTCGCGATGGAGCGGCGCTCGGCGCTGATCGCCGACCTCTTGGCGGAGCAGCTTTCCCCCGCGGAAATCATCTTCCGCAATGACGCCCCGATCCGCCGGCTGGAGGGATTGGCGTCGGAGGTGCACACGCGGTCGGGGCGCGGGTGGGAGCCGCGTTGGATGACGATCGGGGGAATGGAATACTGGCTCGACCTGCAGGGGGGGCAAAAGACCGGCTTTTACCTCGACCAGCGGTTCCAGCACGCGGTCGTTTCGCGGCACGCGGCGGGCGGGCGGGTGCTGGACGCCTTCTGCAACCAAGGGGCCTTCTCGCTGCATGCCGCGCGTGCGGGTGCGGCCGAGGTGCTTGGGCTCGACAGCGCGGAGGACGCGGTCGCGGCGGCCCGTCGCAACGCCGAGAAGAACGGCCTGCGCGCCGAGTTCGCGGTCGCCAATGTGTTTGATTGGCTGAACGACCCTGCGCGGTCCGTGGAGCCGCGCTGGGACCTGATCATCCTCGATCCCCCGCCGTTTGCGAAATCGCGCTCCGCGCTGGAGGGCGCGCTGCGCGGCTACAAGGAGATCAACCTGCGGGCGGTCAAGCTGCTCGCCCCCGGCGGCGTGCTTGCGACGTACACGTGCTCCCACCACATGCAGGACGCCGAACTTCGTGGGATTCTCGCGGAGGTTTCCGCCGATTCGCGGCGCAAGCTCCGCGTGCTCGAATGGGCGCACCAGCCGGCCGACCACCCCGTGTTGGCGACGATGCCCGAGAGCGAGTACCTGCGCGGCTACCTGGTGCGCGCCGAGTAGGGAAGGGATCGCGCCGCGGCGTCAGCGCAGGCTCTTGTCGAGCTGGCGCCGCATCTCGCGGAGCTCGTCCAGCTGCTTCTGGAGGAGCTTCTTCTCCTCCGGCTTCTGCGCGATGGCGATCTGCTCGATGATGTCCTTCTCGGCCTCGAGCAGCTCGACGCGCTCCGCGGCGACGCGCTTGCGGAACTGCGCTGACTCGCCGCCGAAGACCGAGAGCGCCGAGGAAAGCTTGGAGTTGTTCAGGGCCGCGTCGGCTTCGGAGACCTTGAGGTTGCGCTTCTCGCGCTCGATTTCCTGGTCCTGCCGGTTGAGGTCCTGCGCGAGCTGGTAGTCGCGCTCGGAGAACTTTCCCTTCCGCACCTCCATCTTCGGCAGGACGGTCGTGCCCGCCTTTTCGCCTTCGGGCTTGGCGGGATCGGAAGCCGTCGCCGCCGTAGCCTCGCTCGTCGGAGTCGCCGCCGGCGCCGGGCTCGGGGTCGCGGGACGGTTTGTGCTGGCCGATGGCACCGCCTTGGCGACCGGAGCCTTCTTCGCGTCCTCGGCGGCGCGAGCGCGCAGGGCGTCCCGCACGCTCGTCCGTGGCGGTTCCGCCTGCTCGGTGGCCGGCGTCTGCGCGAACGCGGTTGCGGTCAGGAGGGAAGCGAGGGTGAGCGCGGCTTTCATGCGGCAAACGTATTCCGGGAGTGATGGCTGTCGAGTGGACGGAAAAAAGGCCGGTCGGGAGACCGGCCTCGTTTCCGCGGAGCGGCGGGGCTCAGAGCCCGCGCATCTTGCCGCCGTAGATGGCGCTCGCGCCGAGCTCCTCCTCGATGCGGAGCAGCTGGTTGTACTTGGCGACGCGGTCGGTGCGGCAGAGCGAGCCGGTCTTGATCTGGCCGGCGTTGGTGGCGACGGCGATGTCGGCGATGGTGACGTCCTCGGTCTCGCCCGAGCGGTGGGAGATGACGGCGGTGTAGTTCGCCTCCTTGGCCATCTCGACGGCGTCGAAGGTCTCGGTGAGGGAGCCGATCTGGTTCACCTTCACGAGGATCGAGTTGGCGGTGCCGGTCTCGATGCCGCGGCGCAGGAACTCGGTGTTGGTGACGAACAGGTCGTCGCCGACGAGCTGCACGCGGTCGCCGATGGCGTCGGTTAGCTTCTTCCAGGTGTCCCAGTCGCCCTCGGCGCAGCCGTCCTCGATCGAGACGATCGGGTACTTGGAGGTGAGCTTGCGGTAGAACTCCACCACGTCGTCGCCGGTGAGGACGTCGCCGGAGGACTTCTTGAAGACGTAGCGCTTCTTCTCCTTCACGTAGAATT
>JACCDP010612542.1_pt1 | contig 36890 bp, 25 predicted proteins | sample 7445841 | NCBI WGS metagenome assembly JACCDP01 (sample SAMN15323441, study PRJNA562643) | freshwater metagenome | isolation source: river surface water | place: USA:Blue River Watershed | collected 2017-08-17 | reverse complement strand
CTTAGCAGAGTCATCCTAAAGATCCATGTTTCTGAAGTGCTGAAAGAAGGTGCATTGTTTCGCACGTCAGGATGAAATAGTAATACTGATATTGTTGGTTGATTCATGTGTAATTTATTAGTTGGTTTTTGTTATTCTTGTAAAAAGCCTGCCGAAGCATTGAATATTCTGCTTTCGCTCCTCACCATCGCACAACCTGGTTCAAAAGTGTAGCACACTTTTGCCCTCATTCTTGTTTGCCGTAAAGGCTTATAGGGGATTGCATATTCAATAATTTTACCTGACATGTACAAATAGTCAAACTATTGAAGTTTAAAAAAACAACAAGCAGGGTATAAGGGCAAAAATTCTTTTAGTTAAACAACAAAAGCACAATTACTTCCTTAGCACGTTTTAAAGCGGGGCAATTACTTTAACATGCCGTTAAAACCGGGTGAAATCAATGACCTGAAATGATGCCAACAAATTAAGATAATACCCGGAAACATAAACGGGGCTTAAACAAAAAGAGAAAAAAGGGAAAGGTTTGCAGAGGGAATTATAGTTGCTTGCAGAAAGCGAATAAGAAGCGGAAATTAAAGGCGAAAGAGTGTCGTTTTTTTGCGGAGTAAGGATAAGGCAGATGAGTAAGTTCAATTATATAGAAATGAATCAGCTGTATTCAGGAAACGCTAAGTAAAAGGTAGTGCCTTTTCCGGGCTCGGTGTCGAACCAGATTTTGCCTCCCACAGACTCCATCATGTTTTTCACCATGGCAAGTCCCAGGCCCATTCCATCGGTTTTGGTAGAAAAATTGGGCATAAATATTTTATCTGCAGCCTCGGGGGAAATACCGGTACCGTTATCTTTTATAGAGGCGATTATGTTGTCTCCTTCCTTTTTAACCACAACCTGTATAATTCCGGAAATACCGGGAGGGATGGCCTGTATGGCATTTTTAAACAGGTTGATAAATATACGTTTGAGCTGCTCTTTATCGGCGAGTATATGTGCCGCAGGGGAACACAAGTTGTTGAAATGGAAGGCAACCGTTGGCTCCATGCTGAACAGGGAAATGATGGAAGGGATAAGTTCGGGAAGGTTTAATTTTTCTGACCGGGGTTTGGGTAATTGTGCAAAAAGGCTAAATTCATTGGCAATGTGTGATAGGGTGTCAATTTGATCGATAAGCATAACCGAAAGTGTTTTCACCCTTCCTTTTAATTCGGTGTCGTCGGTATCCAGGGTTCTTTGTAAATGTTGTATGCTCAGTTTCATAGGAGTCAGAGGGTTTTTTATCTCATGAGCCACCTGCCTGGCCATTTCCCTCCAGGCACTTTCCCTCTCCGAGCGGGCTAATTTTTCCGCACTTTCTTCCAGCTGAACAATCATTCGGTTGTATTCCTGTATTAAGTTTCCGATTTCATCTTTTTCTTCCCATTGGATAGGTTCATTATGCCGCCCAAAAGAAATTTCACTCAGCCGCTGTTGTATCAGGCGCAGGGGTTTGGTTACCAAATTGGAAATAAACAGGGCAACAAAAGTACCCAGGGCAAAAAGAATAACATAGATATTGATTAAGGCAACAATAAAAACAGAAATTTCTTTTTCCAGCACATCCTGTCTGGCAAAATACGGAAGGTTTACATAAGCCAGCAACTTGCCGTTTTTATTATAAAAGGGTTGGTAGGCCGAATAGTAATTCATCTCACCAATGTTTTCGCGGATCACCATATTGGTAAATGCGTCAGCAACAACATGGCTGTATATAGCGGGGTTTATTTTTCTGGAAATTATTCCTTCATCAAATAAACGGGGCTGTGAAGAAGCGTACAGATTTCCCTGCAGGTCGAACATGTTGATATCAGAAGAAAAAACAATAGACATTTTTTTTAGCAGGTAAGCGGTGTATTCTTTATAGTTAGCCCTCAGAAACTCCTCAGCGCCTAAAGAGTTTTGCAATTCGGCTAAAACGGGCCTCATTTTTTCTTCCAGCGCCGCCGTGTTTTTTAAATCGGTTTGTTTCTTGATAAAAATGACAGTTCCGGCACCAAAGCCCAGCAGGGAAATAAATACAATAGAAACCATAAGTACCTGTAGCCGGATATGCATAGAGGAAGGAAGGCGGTGTTTGCGCGCCTGCTGATCTTTGAGTAATATGAGTATTAATAGCAACGAGCTATAGAACATGAAGAAATAGGAGTTGGTGGTGAATTTGTACCAAAAACCTGTATCTTCTTTGCTCACGATTACCACGGTTTCTTCATCGTGCCGGTAAACCAGGTGATGAAAACCGTTTAACCGTATGCCGGCATAGTCTTTATCCAAAGACTGAAAGTCGTAATAAGTAGCAAAGGGATATTTACCAAAACGCTGAACAAGTTGCCGGTTTTTGTAAACGGCATAGGAGTAATCCGAAAACTGCCTGTTGGTTTTAACCGATTTATCCAGCAACAATTCCGGATAGCCAATAATATCGGCACCGGTTTTGGGTTCAATTTCAACATAAATTAGAAATGGCTTTTTTGCATTTGCATGGTGAAGTACTGGTACACGTGCTATGTATCGGATATGGTTTTTGAGCCCTCTGATATAAAACAAATCCGGGCACAAAGTTCCGGTTCCCTGTAAATTTATTTGCTCATCGAAATAGGCATTGTTTTCCTGCAAAGGATTATTGGTTGGAAGTAAAGGAAGGCATACAGAGTCTACTACCGACAGACTAAGCTGAAAGTTCTCCCAATAGCCTCCAAAATAAATTTGCCGCAGGCGTTGTTCTATTTCCTGAGCATTAACTGGTTTTTCGGCGAGTAATGATTTAAGCCTGCTGTCTGATTTTAACTTATTGCTGATGTCTGCGAAGAGATTTTCAGCCACTTCGTCCCTTTGGTTGGCGAGTTTTTCGGCATAAACCATTCGGTTTTCAAATTCCTTTTTGCCTTCAAAGCGTAAAAGGAGGTCGCTGGTGATGAGTGAAAACAACAAAACAAACAGTAAACCAAAGCCAAGAGAGAAAAAGGAAGAGCGGGGACTTAGCCGGTAAACAAACAAAAAAACGATAGGTGGCCAGCAGGTGACAATTACGGTTAATCCTTCATAAATGGAAAAAAGCACAAAAATAAACAATGCCAGACCTGATAAAAGAAAAATGTTTTTTTGAGACAGTAGACTAAAAAGAGAAGTTATTTTTAAACTGAATAAAAAATAGGATAACAACAGCAGGGCTAACACAAAAAATCCCAAAATGCTGAAAGCAGTTAAACTAAACAGGTTGCTTACATTAAAAGAGATAGATGAGTTTTGAATAAGGCTGTGAAAAACTTCATTAATCAAATGCCCATAAAAGAGCAATAACAACAAGAGAATAAAAACAATGACAGGAATATTCCTGGTAGTAGAATGGCAATGGAATTTTTTAAAGAAAAGAAAACTGAGGTATAGCAGTAATAGGGTATTCATCAATACATCGCCCAGGTAGCCAAAGTAAAATGAATGGGCATTTCCGAAAAGAGTAGGATCGTAAAGAACCGTTTCGTAAAAAAACGAAGGAAAATGAAACCATAGCAGGAGGGTTCTGCATAAAAAGAGCAAGGCCGTAAAGAAAGCAAAGCGCATAACAGAACCCGACCCTGCTTTTTCTTCCGGAAGAAACAATGGCTGTAACAAAAAAATTAACCAAGTAGCAGAGAAGAGGAAAAGGAAAAAGCAGAGATAGAGTAAAATACCAGAGCGATTCAAGGTTTTAGGAAAAACCACAGAAAAAAGAGGTTTACCTTCGGAAGAATGAATAACCGGTGATCCGGAGAGGGGAGGGAAAGAAATCTTTGTTTCGGCGGGCAGTTGAAAATCTTTGAAAAAAGTATTTTGCAGGTATTTGTTCTGGTAGTTGTATTCGTGCTTCAGCAGAATAAGCCCATAAAGCTGTTTTTTAGTTAAAGAATTCTCGGAATGTGGAACCACTTCATAGATACCATTCTTTAAATGAACAAGAGGGTTGTTCAGGCAGATGTCTTTAATATAATTCTCCACCCCGGCCCCATTATCGCTCCAGAACTGTAAACTGTCGTTTTCATAAATAAGATAAACAATTCCGTTTTGCTTAAAATGAGATTGTAGCCCGGGAATGCTTCTGGTAAAAAGCTGTTGGGTAGTATGGGTTTTTAAATATTGGGAGCAGTCGTTGAGTACAGAACGCACTCCTGCTTCTTTTTCATGTAAAGCCTTTTCACAAGCGGTAACAGATTGCTCCGTACGGATGTGATTAAAATGATGAATGACAAGGCTGGTAATTAGCAAGGCACTGGCCAGCAAAAGCCGGAAGGCCAATTTTTTTCGGAAAAAATATGTTAATTGCTGTTGCATACCAACTATGGGTAAAGATAAGTTAAAAAGCAACAAATTTCTTTCCGGATTAAATAATCAGGCATTGAACAGGAATTGTTATTTTTATTGCTCATATAAATTCAGGCTTCAGCAAAAATGTCAAAGAACAAATCAAACCAAACGGCAAAAAAAAATCTGGCACAAGCAACATACGCGTTTTTTCCATTTACCAATAACCGGCAGCCTTTTTTTATTTTAGCACTCGCTGGTATCATATTTTATATGAACACCATTTACAATGAATTTGCACTGGATGATGGCATCATTATTCATAAGAATGAATTTGTAATGAAGGGGGTTGCCGGAATAAAAGATATTCTGAGTCATGACGCCTATTATAGCTTTTACCGGCAAATGAATGCCAAAGATCAATTGGCAGGCGGCAGGTACAGGCCCTTGTCTGTAGTAAGTTTTGCTATTGAACAGGAAATAATTGGTAAACACAAAACCGGCATACCCGGCCCCCGGAGTTGGGATACCAATAGAAACGGCACTGATGAACCCGGTGAAGATATAAACGGGGATGGAATGTTTAACGAATACGATACATTGGTGAAAGGCTGTTCACTGCGACACTTTAACAACATGCTGTTTTACACACTTTCTGTTTTATTGCTGTTCTTTTTGTTAAAACGCTACCTGTTTAAAAACAATCAGGACCTGGCCTTTCTGGCAGCTTTTATCTTTTGTATTCATCCAATTCACACAGAAGTGGTGGCTAATATGAAAAGCCGCGATGAAATTTTTTCCATGTTATTTATTGCGTTAACTTTTATTTTTAGTTTTAAATATGCGGAAGAGAAAAAAACTAAGCATGCTGTGCTGGCCAGCAGCATGTTTTTTTTGGCGTTGTTATCTAAAGAGTATGCGGCAACTCTTGCAGCCCTCGTACCACTTGCCTTGTATATTTTTCTGCCAGAACCGAACTGGAAAAAGCTTAGCCCTTTGTTTGCGGGAATGGTCCTGATTTTTATTCTTTACCTGAAAATACGGCTTTCCATTGTAATAGGCAGACCTGATGTTCCGGATGATGAAATATTGAACAACCCTTACCTTAAAGCCAGTGTGGATGAAAAGTGGGCGACAAAAATTTATGTGTGGTTAAAATATTTGCGCCTCTTGATATGGCCGCACCCATTAAGTTCTGACTACTCCTACAATACAATAACCTACAGGAATTTCAGCAGTTGGGATACCTTGCTTTCCATACTTATACACGCAGGTTTAGTAATACTTACTTTCGTTTTGTTCAGGCGCAGGCATCCATTGTCCTTTGCATTGTTGTTTTATTTTGCCAACCTGGCTATGGTAGGCAACCTGTTTCTGGATATTGGAGCTACCATGGGCGAACGATTGATCTATCACAGTTCTTTTGGTTTTGCCATTATTTTTGCCTGGGTATTTCTCGAGGCGGTAAAAAAATTAAACGATAAAACCAAGCTTCGTCAGAATGTAGTATTAAGCAGCCTTACCGTTATGACTTTGTTCTGCGCTTTTAAAACCATACAGCGCAATGCTGAATGGAAAAACGACATCACCCTGTTCACAACGGATGTAAAAACGGTACCTAATAGTGTAATGTGTTTGGGGAATGCCGGCGCCCGCTGGCTCGACCTTTCAGACAAACCGGAAAACAAGGATTCGGTGCTGGCATTTCGTAACCGCGCCATTGGCTATTTACAACATGCGCTGGAATTACACCCACGCTATGTAAATGGTTACCTGAACCTGGGCTTGGCTTATTACAAACTGAGGCTATACAAAGAGGCTGAAGAAACCTGGGGGAGGGCAAAAACATTATATCCCAGCAACCCGTTTTTGGTAACCTATTACCAAATACTGGCGCAGGCTTATACTAACGAAGCTGCAGAATATGGTAGAGCAGGTAAATATAAAGAAGCCATTGAGAAGCTGGAGAAAGCGGCCAGCTTAAACCCGAATGATGCAGAAATTTGGTATAACCTGGGCGGTGCATCTTACACGGTTAAGGACTTTGCCCGTGCAAAAATCTTTTTCGAAAACTGTTTGCGCTTAAATCCGGAGCACCAATTAGCCAAACAAGGTTATGCCAGCCTGCCGAAGTAAGCAAGCTACCTGCAGGTAAAATACGTTCATAAGCCTACCACCTATATTTAGTTGTGAGGCTTTTCGCGTAAGCGGAATTGGGTTCAGGGCAAGCCCTGGGGTTCATGCCTGTGATTGGGTGGAGCATGTTGTGAAGCACTTGTTCTGTAGTTGTAGGACAATGCATGTTTTATCAGATGCCGTTGAATAAACTCCGTGAGCAGTATTTTTGGGCAACGAAACCCGATTAATTCCTATTAAAATCCTTTCAGAACCTAAGAACTCCCAAAAAGCGGCAGTAGTTTTTGTTCAATAATTGGAGAAAATTACTTGGTTTATCGGTATTTGGGAGGCAAAAACACGCTCGAATAATAAGTAAAACCAGACACACTTAGTTGCAGAAAGAAAGTGACATAAATACAATATTAAACTTTTCAGGAAAACCGACATCTAAGTACACGAATTAATCTTATTTATAAATACCTGTATAAACACTGACATTTTATGTGCTTTGGATATTCGGTCTAAATCGAGTAAGAACGAACTTTTGCCGAATCAGAGCTGTTTTTGTGAAACATACAAGAGGCTTTTCAGGTAAAAGAAACCAGGAAAATACCTGTATAAAATGGTAAAAAAGGAAATGAGCAAAAGGTAAATCAGATAAATTAATAAGAATTTGTCGAAAGGTTAAAGTAAAGAATGGCTTTTTTAAACGAAATTTGCAAAACATTCTGGATAATAAGGATTTCAAAATATCAGGTAGATGGAAAAAGTTGTTTATAAATTTTCAAAACCTTAAGTGAATCATTTGATTCACTATAAATTGGAATAGTATTTGACACTAGCACACAAACAGTAAAACACTAACTAAAGAACAATTAAATTAAAGAAACGTGCGGAACCCTCACCTAAACAATCCTCCCCTCATCACTGAAGAGTTGAGGGAGAGAAATAAAACCGAAATTCTGGAGTTCATAAAAAATGAACAGAAGAATAACAATGGCGGATCTAAAGCAAAATTAGAACTAAAAGAGATTGCCACTCTTAATCAGGATTCTAGTAAAACAGCAAGAGCTTATGTTGAATTAACCCCATTAAATGAGCAAAAGCACCTCAATACCTATTTAAGTAATATCAACGCCAAACTGGAAGACGCAGCCGTGTTTATTGGTTGTTTTGAAGGGTATGCCGAAAGAAAAGAAAGAATAACAGCCGCTTACCCAAAAATAATCGGGCAGTGCATTTGGATTTTCGACTTCCTCCTGAACAGAATGTTGCCCAAACTGAGAATTACTCAAAAACTATATTTTTTCCTGAGCGGACAGCGTTGCCTTGCCCTTTCTAAAGCTGAAGCCTTAGGCCGCTTATGCTACAATGGGTTTGATATATTAGGATGCGAAAAAATAGGTAACCAGATTTACTTTACTGTAGCTAAAACAGGCTCACCAAAAACAACATGTACCCCTTCTGGTGGTCTTGTATTTAAAATGCAACGTTTAAGTATTGGAGGTAAATTAATAGGAGTGTATAAAGTTCGCACCATGCATCCTTATTCAGAATACCTGCACGAGTATGTTGTAAAAATGAATGGATATAACAAAACCGGAAAGCCTAAAAACGATTTCAGACTCACGAGCTGGGGGAAAGTTATCCGTAAATGTTATATTGACGAACTGCCTCAACTGCTGAATGTGCTCAAAGGCGACCTCGGAATTGTAGGTGTGAGACCCATCAGCCAGTCAGGTTTTAAAGCCTTACCTCCCGATTTGCAAAAAGAGCGGCTAAAGTTCAAGCCAGGGTGCATTCCTCCTAACGTTTCTCTAGGTATTACAGGGTTTGAAGGTGTTATTCGTGCAGAAAGAATTTACCTTAAACAGAGAGGTATATACGGTATAAGCACCAATATTAAGTATTTCTTTATGGCGGTCAAAAACATCATCACCAGAAAGAGCAAGAGCGCCTAAGCCCACTCTTCTTTGTATTACCAGATTATTATTTATAATTTTGGAAGACTTAAACATTTTACATAGAAGAACTATGTCCAGACTAATACTTATTGTTTTCTCCATACTTTTCTTTGCTTCCTGTGTACCACAACGAAAAATGGTATATGTTCAGCCGGAGGAAAAAGGAAGTGGTTATACAGAATATACCACTCAGGGTAATTTTAATTTAAAGATAGAACCATTTGATCAGTTATATGTCTACGTAGGCAGTATAGATCAACCCACCCATAATTTTTTTGAACTCCAGGCTCAAAAATATAACTCCCTCACTGATTTTACGGCAGCGGTTATATCCTATACCGTTAATGATTCTGGTTACATTATGCTTCCGGTAGTTGGGAAAATAAACCTGAAAGGCTTAAAACTGGTAGATGCCGAATTAAAAATACAGACGGCTTGTAAAGATGTTATCAGCAATCCTATTGTTTCGGTTAGGTTTGTAAACAACACAGTTACTATACTGGGCGAGGTGCAAAGACCCGGAACCTATAGCTATAACAAGGAACAGTTAAGTTTGTTCAGGGCTATTGGAATGGCAGGTGATATTCTGGAGTATGGAAATCGAAATAAAGTAACCATTATCAGAGAGAAAGGAAAGAAAATTGAAAAGTACTATGTAGATCTTACCAAGGAAAGTATTTTAACATCCAGCCTGTACTTCATAAGGCCCAATGATATCATTTATGTAGAGCCACTTAAAATAAGAAGATTTGGAATGAAAGAGTATCCCTTTGCGTTGGTGGTTTCTGCATTGACATCCTATATCATCGTATTGTCATATCTTAAAAAATAATTTATTTCTATGCAAGCACCACAGGAAGAAGAAGAAGGATTTCACTACGTAAAATCAGCTTTCAGGATACTTACCAAGTACTGGTATGTTTTTGTTATTTCTCTGGGAATATCTCTGGCCCTGGCTTTTGCTGCTAACATGTACCTGCCTGCTCTATATGAAGTAAGCAGTACAATTTTAATTGAGGAAAGAAATGCAGGCAATGCTCCCGATCCCTCAAAAGAATTCATGAAAGATTTTACCATATTTAATCCGGTAAGCGATATCCAGCGGGAAATGCTGAAAATGAAATCTTCGGAATTAATTTATAAGGCTTTGCAGGCAACCAACTCAGAACTCAGCTACTACGAAACGGAAGGAATTGTAGAGCGGGAATTGTATACGGAGGCCCCATTTATTGTGGAAGAAGACAAGTCGCATCCCCAGGTACTGGGAGTGAAGTTTATTGTGAAAATACTGAATGAAAATCAATTTAATCTCAGGGTAGAAACAGAAAAAGGAATTTTACCCGAATACGACTATACGGCAAATAGAGTTTGTGGTAGTGCAGCTTCTTTTTCGCTCAACAACAATTACAATTTCGGGCAAACCATTGAATCAAAATCGTATAAATTCAAGCTGCTGAAAAATGACGATACTTTTGAAAGCTATAATAGCTCTGCTGTATACCATTTTAACTTTAACCACATCAGTAATCTTACTTATCAATACCAAAAGGCCCTAAAGATAGAGCAGGTGGCCAAAGACCTTCAGGCAGCAACTATTAAGATAAGAGTAAGTAACGGACTACAGGGCGTAGATTTTATTAATGCACTTACCAATGCTTATTTTCAGAGAAATATAGACAAGAAAAACCGAATAGCCGAAAACACCATCCACTACCTGGATAAGCAATTAGGAGTAATTGAAGATTCGTTAAAACTGGCGGAAACAGACTTGCAGAACTTCAGGTCTACCAACAAAGTGATGCAAATAAATGCCAAGGCTGATGAAATTTTTAAGGGAGCCCACGAACTGGAAAATCAAAAAGCAGAGCTGGAATCCAGGGGAAAGTATTACGCATACATTAATGAAAGATTGGAGAAGAATAAAGATGGGGCAGGTTTGCTTGTTCCTTCATCTATGGGAGTAAATGATGCCATCTTAACAGGAGTAATAGAAGATTACCTGAAATTAAATGCCGAAAGAAACGACCTGATAAAAGCTAAACAAACTACCAGCCCTTATTTTAACAGCCTGAACATTAAAATTGATAATGCCAGGCAAACACTTTTTGAAAATATCAGGTATTTAATAAACACCAACAAAGTACTGTTGGCCAATGTAGAGGAAAGGTTAAAATCTGAGAATGCGCAAATAACGGCATTACCAAAAACAGAACGGCAATTGGTAGGTAAAGAAAGAAAGTACCGCCTCAATGATAATATTTATACGTTTATGCTGGAGAAAAAAGCCGAAGCTCAGGTAGCAAAAGCCTCCAATTTTAACAGCGATGATATTCTGGAACCAGCAAAGCTTACCCAGCCTAAACCGGTATCTCCCAACAAAATGGTGAATTTAATTATTGCTTTAGGGGTGGGACTTGTGCTGCCTTTTGCAGGTTTTGGTACTGCAAGTTTTTTAGATAACAGCATTAAAGGCACCGGAATGGTAAAATCACTTACTAATTACCCCTGTGCAGGAGAAGTATGCCATAATAAACATAAGAAAATGATTCAAATTCTGCATGAAGCTCCGCAAACAGCTATGGCAGAGTCACTTCGTACGGTAAGGGCCAATGTGGAATTTTTATTGGGAAATAAAAAGAATCAAATCATATTAATTACTTCTTCAAAACCCGGAGAAGGAAAATCATTCAACTCACTGAACCTGGCTTCTGGACTAGCTCTATTAAACAGAAAAACCATAGTATTAGATATGGATCTGAGGCGCCCAAGCCTGCATCAGCTATTTGGTAAAAATGACCAGCCCGGAATGAGCGAAGTATTGAATGGCAGTCACAGCCTGGAACAATGCGTTCAGCAGATTTACCCATGTCTCGACTTTATTGCTGCAGGAACTCTCCCCGGAAACCCTTCAGAACTGCTTAATTCAGACAAAACAGAAAACCTGCTGAACCAGTTAAAACAGAAGTACGACTATGTAATCCTTGACACGCCACCCATTGGAATAGTTTCTGAGACGAAGACATTAATGAGGTATGCAGACCTGAAACTAATCATCATCCGGCAACGGGTTACCCAAAAGAAAGCATTGTTGAGTTTAATAAAAGAAATGGAAGCCAAAGAAATTCAACAGGTGGCTTATATTCTCAATGATGTAGACATTAGGGATACGTCCTATTGGAAAAACAAGAGTTATTTTCCGAAGGCTTAAATTATGCTTATAAAAGCCAACCCCTGAATGATCAGGCAAATACTAAAAAGCGACAATCAGCGATCGGAAAAGATAAAGAAGAATATTATTTATACCCTTGTTGTTAAAGGGTGTAGTATTTTAATCAATCTGGCTTTACTGCCCTTAACCATCAGCTACTTAAGCCCGCTTAATTATGGAGTATGGGTTACCATCAGCTCTATGCTGGCCTGGATCAATTTCTTTGATATAGGTTTGGGGCATGGACTTAGAAATAAATTAGCGGAAGCCCTTTCCAGGGATGAAACTGCTAAAGCCAAAACCCTGGTAAGTACTGCTTATATTGCTATTGGCGTGTTATGCCTGGTGTTGGTAGTGATTTTTTTTGCCGGAAACCTGTTTATTAACTGGAATACCTTGTTAAATATACCACCAACGGTAAACGAAGATTTTAATACCATCGCCTTTATACTCTTTGCCATTGCAGCGGCACAATTTGTACTTCAGTTAATAAACAGTATTTTTTTGGGTACCCAGCAGTCGGCCCGGGTTTCCTTTTTTAACATGCTTTCCAACGTATTTGTTCTGGCAGGAATTTTTATACTTGTAAACACTTCAAAAGAATCGCTGTTTAAAGTGGCCATACTTTTTTCGGTTGTGCCCTTGCTCACATTGTTAAGCGTAAACATTTACTTTTTTAAAACATCCTTTAAAAATTTTTCCCCCGCCTTTAGTTTTTACAGCAAAGATGCGTTAAAGGAAGTACTTCACCTCGGGGTAAAATTTTTTATCATTCAAATTACCGTACTGGTTTTTTTTCAAACCAGCAATTTACTAATATGCCGGTTTTTCACTCCGGAACTGGTTCCATCATACACATTGGCATTCCGCTATTTTGGCATTATTAGCATGATATTTAATATGATTACTTCTCCGTATTGGTCAGCTTATACCGAAGCATATGTGAAACAGGATATTGAATGGATAAAAAAATCATTGCGCCGGTTGTTTTGGTTTTGGGTATTATTGGCAATAGCTGCGGTAGTGATGTTGCTGTTTGCGGAATACGCCTACAAAATTTTATCGTATAATAAGATTCAGGTAACTTTGGAGGTTTCAGTAGGCATGTTAATTTATACCGTACTTACAGCATTTGGTAATGTGTATATCATGTTATTAAACGGTGTTGGCCGTATAAAGTGGCAAATGATTATGAATGTGATGGGGATGTTAATTTTTATACCACTCTCTTATTACCTGGGAAAGATATTGAACTGGGGTGTTGTAGGCATTATTACTTCAACCATTGTATGTAGCTCTTACGGTGTATTGGTAGCTCCGTTTGAAGTAAGAAAGTTACTGAAGGAAATGGAAAGCAGAAAGGAGGGGAGCAAATGACGATTAACAAACGGGTGTTTACCGATTATGCTATTGTGGCAGGCCTTGTAGCGGTGAGCGGGTTTCCCTATTTTATGGTGGCTCAGCGCAATATCCTTTTTCTATTCCTGATAGCAGGATTTATATTCGTGAAACGCAGTATTCGGTTTGATTTGCGGATGCTGAAGATTTTTTTAGCTTTTGTGGTAGTGGAATTGCTTCAGTTTCTTGTGTTTCGCCCATTCGATATGGTGATACTCTCCGGAACCATGATCAGGCTATTGCTGGCTTATTTTGTGATCAGCATTGCAGGAAAGAAATATACGGAGTACTATGTTGATATCATTTATTTTTTCAGCGGACTGGGTATTGTTTTTTTCGCTTTATGCATAGGAGTTCCTGGCTTTTTTAACCTATTTGCTCATACTATAGGGCCTGCTTATTTCGATCCTCCGGGAGCAGAGAAGGATGGCTTTTATGAAATTTGGCCTACCATCATCATTTACTGCTTTCATGATGTTATTATGGAAGAATTCAGAAACCCTGGTCCGTTTTGGGAACCAGGCCTTTTCTCGGTGTATATTAATGTGGCGCTGGTTTTTAATTTAATGAAAGAGAAAAAATTAGTGACCAGGAAAAATATAGTCATGATTATTGCATTAATCACCACCTTATCTACTGCCGGATACATGGCTTTTTTTATGGTGGTTTTTTCGTTTTATATCGTAAGCCAGAGTTTTGCTAAAAAAATATTGATCAGTATAATTACGGTTCCGGTTATTTTAATACTTTATTTTTCATTGGATTTTTTGAGTAATAAAATTGAGGAAAATGTAAGTTTAGCCGGAACAACTACCTCTTCCCGTTTCGGAAGTGCCCTGGCAGATTACAATGATTTTGCGGAAAGCCCGATAATAGGTTGGGGAAGGGGGCAAATGAGGTATGGAGGCAGGCAATATCAGTTTATGTCAGAAGAACAGCACCGAAACAATAGTGTAACCGATGTGCTGGCTACTTACGGCATTTTTATGTTTTTCTTCTATTTTTACAACTATTATGTCAGCCTGCAGCAAGTGTGCAGATATAATAACTTTAACAAAGACTTTGCAATTCTCGGTTTGATTGTTATATTGATGTGTGGATTCAGTCAATCGATATTTTTGAAGCCTTTTTTTTACAGCATTTTATTTATTCACCTGGAATATACCGGGAGAAAAGCAGAAAAAATAACGCAAAATTCTGGTGAAAACCCACAGAAAACCAATTAGCAGGAAATGAACATTTGTATTGATATTGGACACCCGGCACATGTGCACTACTTCAAACACATGATATGGAGTATGCAGGGACGCGGGCATTCTTTTTGTATTGTGGCACGCGATAAGGAAGTGGCTTTTAAGTTGCTGGAATATTATAATTTGCCCTACCATAACCGCGGAAAAGGAAGAACGGGAATAATAGGTAAGTTGCTGTACATATTTGCAGCAGACAAGTACATTTACAAAGTAGCAAAAAAATTTAAACCTGATGTTTTTTTAAGCTTTGGATCTCCCTACGCCGCACATGTTGCCTGGTTTATGCGTAAACCCCATGTTTCTTTTGATGATACTGATCATACTTTTTTTGAGCATGCCCTGGCCGTTCCGTTTACTAAAACCATACTCACTCCCGAAGTGTACCTCAAAGATTTTGGCTCCAAGCAGGTGAGGTTTAAAGGATTTATGGAATTGGCATCTCTACACCCTAAACGCTACAAGCCCAATCCGGAACATATCCAAAAAATACGGGAGCAAACCAAAGGAGAGAAATTTGTGATTCTGCGTTTTGTTTCCTGGACAGCCAGTCACGATATAGGTTTGCAGGGCCTTAGTCTGGAAGATAAGTACACATTGGTAAAGGAAATATCCAAATACGCAAGGGTAATCATTTCATCGGAAGGGCAACTGCCCGAAGACTTACAAGAATATTCCTATAGGGTGCATCCCGCATTTATGCACGAATTTCTGGATGAGGCCAGTTTAATAGTCAGCGAGAGCCTTACCATGGCCGCTGAGGCTGTTTTTCTGGGTACACCGGCAGTGTGTATGAGTACGGCCAAAGCAGGCACCTTAGATGAAGAAGTACGTTTAGGTTTAATTGAGTTGTTTCGTACCAGCAACGGAATGCTGGAAAGGGTAATAGACATAGTTAAACAGAAAGACTATAAGGAGGCATTCAAGGCACGCACAAGACCTGTGGTGGAGAGCCATATTGATTTGTCGGCCTTCATGATCTGGTTCATGGAAAATTACCCTTCCAGTTTCGAAACACTTAAACAACAACCAAAATACCAATTGAATTTTATATAAGATTGCTTTAACAGAAACACACAATTATTACATAGAAGACTCTAAACTTTATGTAGTAAAAAACAAATACCAATGAAAAAAGGGCCTAACTATAAAACAACGGATAGCCCGGAAAGAAGCGAGTGGCTGTGGTTTGTAGAAAACCATCCGAGGGGAAATATATTTCAAACACCTTACATGTTTGATGTATATAAATCAACTCCGTTTAATGATGCAGGAGTGATTTATATGCAGGACGAACTGGGTAATGTGTTGGGGATTTTAGTCTATTACATGCTCAAAGAACTGGGTATTAAGGGTTACTTTTCTACCCGGGCACTAATTGTTGGTGGGCCGCTGGCAAAAGATAATAACCCCGATTTTATAGAAGCCATTCTGGAAATATATAACCAGAAGGCAAAGAGGCACCAGGTAATATATACCGAAGTGAGGAACCTTTTTGATATGAAAGACCTGAAAACAGCATTTATGCATAAAGGTTTTGAATACCAGGAACACCTCACTATTCACATGAACTTAACAAAAACGGAGGAGGAACTGACCGATGCCTTGCACCGCGGACGCGGATCAAACATAAAGCGGGCAGTGAAGAAAGGTGTAATAACAAAAGATATTGATGCCAACAAGGAAATGAATGAGGCCCATCAGTTAATAAAAACCACCTACGAACGAATAAACCTTCCTTGTCCGCATATCGAGCTGTTTACCAATACCCAGAAATTTCTTGGGCCACATGTAAAATTTTTTGGAGCTTATATAGAAGGAAAACTGGTAGGGGTGAGGGTGTACCTGCTCTTTAAAGATATGGTGTATGACTGGTATGCCGCTGGAGACAGAGACTATAGCGGGTTTCATGCCAATGACCTGCTTCCATGGAACGGAATGCTATGGGCCAAGGAAAGCATGTACAAAATTTACGACTTTGCGGGTGCAGGCAAACCCAATGAGGATTATTCGGTAAGAGATTATAAAATGAAATTTGGAGGTAATCTGCTCGAATTCGGACGCTATTTATCAGTTCATAAGCCAATACTATATAAAGTAGGTGTTTTGGGACTAAAAGTATACAGAAAGCTCAATTAATGAATATACTAATTGACATAGGGCACCCGGCTCATGTGCATTATTTTAAATGCTTCATTGAAAACATGAAGAAGAAAGGGCACCTGATAGAGATTGTGGCGAGAAACAAAGAAGTAACCTTTACCTTGCTCGACTATTATAAATTGCCCTACCAAAACCGCGGAAAGGGAAAAAACGGAATGCTGGGCAAGTTGCTGTACATTATTAAAGCGGATTATTTTTTATTCAAAACCGCCCGAAAATTCAGGCCCGATTTTTTTCTGAGCGCCGGCTCACCTTATGCTGCCCATGTGTCGTGGATCATGAGGAAGCCGCACATTGCCCTGGATGATACCGACCACAATGCTTTTCAGCATTTATTATATGTGCCATTTACACAGGTTATTCTTACACCAAAAGTATTTCAGAAAGACTTTGGGAAAAAACACCTGAGGTTTGACGGTTTTTTAGAGCTGGGATCACTGCATCCTAATAGGCGGAAAATGCTACAAAATGAAGAATATGGAGATACTGCTATACCGTTTCAGGAAACTTATGTAATTTTGCGCTTTGTGGCTTGGAATGCCACCCATGATTTAGGATTAGAAGGATTAACAATGGAGGATAAATACAATTTGGTGAAAAGATTATCCGGGCATGCCAGGGTGGTTATTTCTTCAGAAGCAGGCTTACCCGATGATCTTAAGCCATATATATACAAGGTGCATCCGGCTTTGATGCATGAAGTTTTGGCCGGAGCTTCTTTATTGGTGAGTGAGAGTTTAACTATGGCAGCTGAAGCAGCCTTTCTGGGAACACCCGCCTTGTGCATAAGTACGGCCCAGGCAGGAACCCTGGATGAAGAAGTGAAACTGGGCCTGATAGAACTGTACCGTAAAAGTGAAGGAATAGTTGAACGGGCTTGTGCACTTGTAACAGATAAATCATACAAGCAACAGTTTAAAGAAAGAACGCAGGAAATAATAAGGCAAAAAACCGATTTAACGGCTTCTTTGGAATGGCTGTTGGAAAATTATCCGGAAAGCATTAACACGTGTAAAGAAAACAACAATTTACTGGCTTAACTATAAAACAAAAACATGAGAGATTTTACCTTAAAGGCATTTGAACAGTTACTGGTAGCTTTACAAAAAAACGATTACAAATTCTTCACCTTTGAAGAATACTTAAAATTAGCGCCTAAAGGAAAAGTAATTATACTACGCCATGATGTAGATCTTATGGCCATTAACTCCCTGCGTACGGCAATAATAGAAAACCAACTAGGCATAAAAGGAACGTATTATTTCAGGATTGTTAAACAAAGCAATAAGCCCAGGATTATTAAACAAATTGTGGCTCTTGGTCATGAAATGGGTTATCATTATGAAGACCTGGCGCTGGCACGGGGCAATGTTAACAAAGCCATTCACCTGTTTGAGGAAAACCTCAAATACTTCCGCCAGTTTTATCCCATTACAACAGTTTGTATGCACGGCAGCCCCATCAGCAAATGGGATAACCGGAAAATGTGGGAAAAGGCAGACTATAAAAAATACGGATTAATTGGCGAACCCTATTTTGATATGGATTTTAATAAATTCGCTTACCTGACAGATACAGGAAGAAAATGGAATGCAGACAAAATGAATATGCGCGACCAGGTAAGATCTGCCTACCAATTAGATTTTAAGAATACTTCGGATATCATTAAAGCAGTTAAAACACTCCCCCAAAATATCATGATCACCACTCACCCACAGCGCTGGAATAATAATATGTTTACCTGGGGCAGGGAATTAATCATGCAAAATTCAAAGAACATAGTAAAAACAATTATTAAATCATCAAGAAAATAAGTAATGTGCGGAATTGCAGGAATAATAGAATTAAAAGGAGCTCCCGTTTATAAACAACAGTTGGGGAATATGCTGGAGGCTATCAAACACAGAGGCCCCGATGATGAAGGTATATTTATTGACGGAGCTGTAGGCCTGGGACATGTAAGGTTAAGTATTATTGACCTTTCCAAGGCCGGGCACCAGCCCATGTTTAGCAACAACAACAGGTACTGTATTGTTTTTAATGGAGAAATATATAACTACATTGAGCTAAGAGAAGAATTAAAGTCGCATTACCAGTTTGTTTCCAAAACAGACACAGAAGTTTTATTGGCTGCGTATATTGTATGGGGAGAGGCATGCCTGCATAAGCTGAACGGAGATTTTGCCTTTGTTATTTATGATACCCAGGATAAAACCATTTTTGGTGCGAGAGACCGCTTTGGAATAAAACCTTTTTATTATTCTCAGTCAACTGAAAAATTTATTTTTGCCTCTGAAATAAATGCAGTAATTAAAGAAGAGCCAGATAGAAAGGTGAATGAAAAGGTGGTGTTTGATTACCTGGTATATAACAGAACGGACACTTCGCACGAAACATTTTTCCAATCGGTTTATAAATTAAAACATGGTCACTGCTTTACCATTAAAGGGGGTGTGGTAGATATAAAAAGGTGGTACAACCTCAATGAAAGAATTCAATACCCAACACCAATCAGCAAAGAAGCCTACAGAGAAGAATTGAAAAAGGCCATTGGTCTTCGGTTAAGAAGCGATGTGCCGGTTGGAGTTTGCTTAAGTGGTGGAATTGATTCTTCAACACTGGCATCGGTCCTATACCATGATTTTTCAGTAAAGGAACTAAAAACATTCTCAGCCGTTTTTGGAAAAGGCAACTGGGCTGATGAAAGCCCTTTTATTGATGTGTACAGAGGAACCCTGAAAAACATGTACACCATACAGCCGGATGCGGAAATGTTTTTTAATGAATTTGAAACATTTATCAACTCACACGGTGAGCCAATTCCCGGGGTAAGTCCTTATTGCCAGTACAAAGTAATGCAACTGGCCCAAGGCAATGTAGGCGTTACGCTTGATGGGCAAGGGGCTGATGAAATGCTGGGAGGATACACAAATTTTTATGGAAGTTACTTTAAAGAGTTATTGAATGGGTTTAAATGGCTGAGCCTGTTAAAAGAAGCTTCAGGCTATTTAAAGAAAAACCCTTCAAAAGATGCCTATTTTTATTTTGTGTTTTACCTTCTGCCAGATAGTATGAAAGGCTATTTGGGAAAAAGAAAGTATGGCAGTGTTAACAAAGCATTTTATCAGCAGCACTCCGGAATTTCTACTATTTCCGAAGATCTTTACAGTCCGGAAACATTACACGATTCTTTCCTGGAACATTTTGAATATAAACTGGAACATTTGTTGAAATGGGATGATTTAAATTCCATGCACTTTTCTGTTGAATCAAGAGTTCCCTTCCTGGATCACAACTTCGTGGAAAAAACACTGTCGCTGCCTCCAGATCATATTCTGAAATCAGGTATAACCAAATATATCCTCAGAGAATCAGTAAAAGATATTTTACCGGCAAAAATCTATAACAGGTACGATAAAAAGGGATTTTCTACACCCTCTGACGATTGGTTCCGTAGCGCTAAATTTCAGCAATTCATTACCGAATTATTGAATTCCGATAGCTTTAACAAAAGAGGTTATTTTGATGTGGAAGATTGTAAGCGTAAGTATCAGGTACACCTGAGCGGAAAAGGAAACCTTTCAAAGGATATCTGGAAATGGATTAACCTGGAAATTTGGATGAGAAATTTTATTGATGTAAAAAAGCCTGTTCAATATTCGTATAGTTAAACTCACCAGAAAGTATAGTAAACACAACCCCCCTGAATGGCGAACAGACGTTATAAATACATGGAAGGCTTGGCAGTTGTCTTTTTTTTGCAAATGACAATGTTTGTATTTACGGGTGAGGCTAAAGTAATTACTGTTCAGAACCCTGGTAATAATAAGGATATACAACCCTTCCTGGCAAAGGCTGTTAATGAGGCAGTGGCCGGAGACGAAATTCAATTACCGGCAGGCGAATTTAAATTTACTGGAATTGTTGTTATAGAAAAGAAGGTTTCCATTAGCGGTGCAGGAATGGATAAAACTATTTTATACCGAACGCAGGAAGAATCTGATGACCTGCTTTCGGATGAACACAAATACATGTTGCTATATGAGATTAACTCCACACAATCAGCAAACATTAAAATAAGCCAGATCGGCTTCAGAAGCAAAAAACCACAAGCAGGAAAACAACAGCAAAGCCTGGCAAAAGACATTGCCATAAAACTCATTGGCTGTGTAGATTTTAGTATAAGCAACTGTCGTTTTCAGTTTTTTGGGGAAGCCGCCGTTGCTGTAAACCATGCCGATGAGGTGTCGAAAGGATTGATATATAAAAATGAATTCCTGAATAATGCAAGAGGGCCAAACGGAATGGGCTTAGGTTATGGCATTGTAGTTTATGGAAGCAATAAAAAATGGATTACACCAGCCGGATTTGGAACAGACAATTTTATTTTCATTGAAGACAATCTGTTTATAGGGCAGCGCCATGCAATAGCGGCAGGAGGTTGTGGCAGGTATGTTTTCAGGTACAACAAAGTTATTGATAATAACATTGGTGAAGGATCCAGTCATGCGGTAGATGCTCATGAAGCCAGACAAACACCTGGCGACAACTATTACAGCGCCCGGGCGGTTGAAATTTATAACGATGAAATACGGAACAATACCTTTATGGATAAAAAGCCAATAACCAAAGGCAGGCTTGGAGACCAACTCGTGGAGAATGCCATACTGATAAGGGGAGGAGAAGCGCTAATCCATCATAATAACATTAGTGGCTATAGATTTGGAATAGGCATAGTAAATTTTGAGGTGAAAGGAAAGCAACAATATCCCATTTTTACACAGCCAGGTTATTCCAGCGGACTTAAACATGGAGCTGCCCACCGGGGACAGGAGGGAGACAAAGGTGATGGAGACTTATTTGCCTGGGAAAATAAATTCAAGCCCTATATCAGTGAAGATTCTTCTCAGGAATTTTATAACTACCGGGAAGAATATTTTATAGAAGGAAGGGATTATCATTTGCAAGCCCGGGCTGGCTATAAACCTTATCCATACCCGCATCCAGCAAGGCAGGAAGTAAAAACAAGTCAACAGAATAAACCGCCAATAAAAACAAAATGACACAGGAGAAAACACATATTGCGGTAATTATCCCAACATTTAACAGAAAGGGATACCTGTCTGTACTTTTAAATCAACTGGCTGAGCAGAAGGAAGTGGGAAACCTGAACATCGTTCCGGTAATTGTAATTGATGGCTCCAATGACGGAACACAGGAAATGCTGAAGCAGGAATATCCCCATGCCCTTGTTTTAGACGTGCCGGGTAACTGGTGGTGGACAAAGAGTGTAAATGAAGGTATAAAATACGCCTTCAGCAAAATGCCGGTTGACTATATTTTGTTGTTGAACGATGACTCACAAATAGAAGCAGACTACCTGTCTGTTTTAATGAAAACCGCACAGGAAACAGGGCCGGAAACAATTTTAGGAAGCATTTCTGTTACTGACTCAGAACCTAAGCGGGTAAGCTTTTCAGGAGTAAAAGAAATAAACTGGGTTTACCTCAAAAAAAGAAACTATTACAGAAGTTTTATACCATTAAAAGAAGTGCCACAAAAGGGGCTCTACCCAACTTATGCATTAAATGGCAGGGGAACCTTGGTTCATGCTACTGTCATAAAGAAACTAAACTTACTGGATGAAAAAAACTTTCCTCAATATGGTTCGGATGATGACCTGGCACTAAGAGGATGGAAAAACGGATACAAAGTGTTATTGTCTTATTCCTCCAGAATTATTGACCGTACTCAGGATACCTCTAAAGGCACTGCATTCAGGCAGGATAAACTGTCTGTCTTTATCAGGAGTTTTTTTACCTGGCATTCAGTTAACTATATTCCCAAACAACTGAAATTCTTTTATATCCATGGAATAAAATTGTTAATCCCTTTTTATTTTTTTAAGTTTATTGCAGGAACGAGCTACGCCTACTTCTTTAAATACAAAAAGATGAAGAATGAATTATAGTGTTATAACCCCCACAAAAAATGAGGCGAAGTACATTGAGGAGACCATCAAATCAATGATTACACAGCAGATTCCACCAACAGAATGGCTGATCATGGACGATGGTTCCACCGACCGCACACCTGAAATCATTGAAAAATACCTGAGCAAATACCCATTTATTAAATACATTAAATTAAGCAATTACCGTCCTGACCTGGTGAATACAGGCGGCAGGGTGGCAGCAATCATAAACTACGCAGACACTTTAAGAAAAATTCCGGCAGATATCATAGCAAAAATTGATGCAGACATCAGTTTTGAGCGGGATTTTTTTTCTAAAATTTTGAATGAATTTGAAAAAGACCCTTTGTTGGGTATTGCCTCGGGTCACCTGGTGGAGAATGGTATTCCGGAAGATGTACCTGTGCGTACCAGTGGTAGAGGAGCTACCTTAGTTATCAGGTATGCTTGTTTCTTAAAAATCGGGAAATTTTATGAATCAAAAACCAGAGGTGAAGATGTGCTGGCTTATGTGGCTACCAGGGCTATTGGATATAAAACCTGGACCTTTGATTTTTATTTTAATCACCTTAAACCAGAAGGCATACGCAAGTCTAAACTCACCAACCAGTATGTTACCGGATGTTATAAAGGATCTATACCTTACTGGTTTCCCTTTTACCTGGGCAATGTAACACGTGATTTATTCAGAAAACCCTATATTATTGGTGGATTGGTGCAATTATACGCCTATGTAGTTTACCGCTTTGTGTTAAGATACAAACCCTTTCCCGAATTTGTTTCAAAGCAGTTCAGGAAAGAACAGAAAGAAAAGTTTTGGAATTTTTTTGGTATAACCAGTAAATAATTAAAAAGTAATCTCATAGTAAATGGGAATGATTAATAAAATAAGAAGGGCAATAGCTTGTAAGCTTATACAAAAGAAAATAGATCTACAGCTGGAAGAAGCGGTAGTATCCTTTACGTTTGATGATGTGCCGGATTCAGGTTTTATTCACGGAGATTCTATCCTGAAAAAATATGGATTTAATGGAACCTATTATATTTCGTTAGGATTAAAGGATGATCTTACCAAGTCTGTACCCTACTTCGATCGTAAACACCTGAAAACAGTAATTGACAGGGGAGGAGAACTGGGATGTCATACCCACCAGCACCTGCATTTTTATGATTCAGGCTACCATGTAATAGCAAAAGATCTGAAACAAAATCAACAGGAATTGGATCAACTCTTTAAGGGCTGTGTTTTTGAGAATTTTTCTTATCCCTACGGTGAGCAAACCATACGGGCAAAACTCGCACTGCGTAAACAGTTCAAAAGTGCCAGAGCCGTTAATGTAGGAATCAATAGCAGTCAGGTAGATTTACTCAACCTGAAAGCGGTGCCTTTGGATATTTATCACAATGTTGAGACTATAAAGGAAATGATAAATAAAACAGTACAGATGAAGGGATGGATCATTTTGTTTACACACGATGTAGAAGACAAACATTCTGATTGGGGATATTCACCAGCAGAATTTGAAAAAGTGGTGAAATACGTGCATGAACAAAAAATTAAAGTGTCAACAGTAAAAGAAGTGCTAAAAGAAGTAAGGTAATAGAACCCGTTGAAGTGCTTGTTAAAAAGGAACTTCAACGGGTTGTAAAAAATTACCTGGAGTTTGTTTTAACAAATTTCTGTTGAACCGTGTGCCCGTTGTCTAACTCCGCTGAAAAAATATACACTCCTGATTCAAGATCCTGTACATTAATAAGCGCAGGAGCAGATAAATTGGCCACGTTCCACTGGTTAGATTTAATGACTCTTCCTGAAAGGTCAAAAATCCGGTAAGCCCCCGAAGCGCAATCATCACCGGCCTTAACAACAACATAGTCATTCACCGGATTAGGACTTAAAAGGAGCTCTGGCTTATGTTCTTGAACAGGCAAACCAGAAGATAAGGTGGCGCCATTCGGATTTAGTAACAATACCAGTGAAGAATAGGGACTAAGAGTAACCTGACCGGTATATACATTATTACTTACGTCGCTATACGATTTATTCAAGTAAATGGTTTTAGGGGTTCCCGAAGCATTATATTCTACCCTTATGTATTCTTCAGGATTGGAGAAAGTTGTATTCACCTCCGTTAAATTCACATTATCGAGCCAAAAACCTCCCGAAGGCTCGTCAATTTCAAAGATAATGCTGGCGTTGCTTTCTGTTGCATCGGGAGTAAAAACAAATTCGTTTTCAGTCCGGAAGTTGTTGATCACGCAATATTCATTTTCTGTAAGTTTTGAGTAGGGGCTTAAACTCTGGCGTAAAAATAAGGCAAGAGCTTTGGAAGCTTTAGCTCCTAAGAGACTAAATTTTAAGCGGTAACTTTTTCCGGCTTCAACCGCCCCAATGCCTATTACAATTTTGGAAGTGTTTAACAGGCCAGTGCTACTGGTAAAGGTGAACTTTAAACAACCGGCATCCAGTTTATCATTCACCCATTGCACGGCGGTATTATTGTTGGGAGAATAATCATAAAGCCCGTTAATATTACTATTGAAGCTTCCGTTGCTAAATTTATTAGATCCTACGCTGTTGTTAACAGAATATGCCGGAAGGGGAAAGGGAGAACGTTTGGTTTGGGCATCCTGAAAAGAAGAGGATTGCCACATTTCCAGGGTTTTTATTTCAGAGCAATCGACCCCTGCATTTACATAATCTAATTTCTGAATAAAATGATCGTCGAACGGCCGGCAATAGTAGTTGTTGTTGAATGTTCCAAAGTTGTTGATGTCATTTTTTACCGTTTTGTACGCATTAACCATTTGGTTTTTTCTGCGGGCAATCAGTATATTATTTTTTACGGTTGTGTTTACGATGGGGCAATTGGGACAAATATTATCATGTGTCATGCGTAACTGAGTATTGTTGTCGCAAAGGGTATTATCATGGATGTTAATATCATGTGAGTTGTGCACGAACACGCCCATTTCACTGCATTGTAATACCGTGTTTTTACCTACTTCAACAAAACCCGAATTATCATCAAGATATATTCCATGAGCTGGAGAATAAAAAGGCTCATCGGTTCCCTCCGGCGCTCCAATGCCTTTGATAACAATGTTGCCTGTAATTTTACGGTTCACGAATGAACGGGGGGCTGTAGCACCTGTCCAGGTATAAATTCCTCCTCCGTCATCTTTTAGCAGGTTGAAGACATTCACGAAATTGTTTACAACAGAAATGCTATCGCCAATAAAGTTGATCCCGTTATAGCCCGTGCTGTCTATGCTGTTATTTTGAATGGTAATCTGGCTTCCCCGTACGATAATTCCCTGGTAGGAGTCTGTTTCACCAGATCCCATTCCGGCAAGCATTCCGGTGTTAAGAATGGAGTTGTTTTTTATTAAAACATCTCTGCATTCCCTTTCCAAAAATATACTATTATCGAACGAACCTTTTATAGCGTTATTTTCAATAGTGCTTTTGGTTAAGTTAATGGCGTCAATGGCATCTTCACCGGTATGCGAAATTTTACAATGACTGATTTTTATACCATGACCAATATAAATGTAAAAGGCATCCGTGTTGGCTCCCAGAAAATGAAGATTAGTGAAGCTGATATAACTTTTATTCGTAATGTTAACCAGGTAGTCAACAACGCTTACTTGTGCTTTGTATACGGCAGGATTAGGATTGTCGAAGTAAAAATAAATTTTTTTCTCTCCTGCTGAGCTACTATGACTATAATACCATTCGCCATTGATGTCCAGTGTAGAAAGGCTGTTCTGAATAAAATATCCAAATCCGTCGATTGGAGTATAGAGTGAGGTGGGAGTAAAAGTGAGGCTACTGTTATTATGGGCAGTAATAGAGTTACGATCCAGCACCCACCTGTTGGGTCTTAGTACCAGTTCAGCACCCGTCCAGTTGGTTCCGGCAGGCATTTCGTTATCGGTGATTTTGTAATTGCTATAATGTGATTCAAAATTCAGGTATCCTTTGTTGCTTGCAGTAGCATTAGGAAAACGACCACGTGCTTTTGGAACATCATTTACAAGTACTGTATTTACTGTTGAGGCACAGTTAGGGCAATTACTTACCCAAATATTTGGAGCATAGTTAGTCCAGTTGCTCAAAGTTTGAAGGCCACTGATAATGGGCAAAGCAGAGCCACTGCCGTAAGCCCCAAAAGCAATAGGAGCCAGGGCGCTTCCTGATTTCTGTACAGTAATAGTTCCGGTAAAAACGTCGCCTCTTAAAAATAGTACACTGTCTCCAGGCACAAGATTAGGAAAGAAGCTGTTTAGTTTGTTAAGGCTATTCCAGGGGGTGTTTTTATTGCTGGCTTGTTGGGGACTCCTGTTATCGTCACCAAGTGAAGATGAAAAATAATAATTAGTGGCTCTGGCACTATGATTATAATAGAATAAAATAATCGAAGAGAATAGTATTTTTTTCATGTCCTGAGGGTTTTGGTGAATAATTAAAAGGGCAATACTGTTGGTAAGCGGTATGTGCTCTTCGGGTAGTTAGAACAAACAAAACCTTTGGAAAGCAATCATACTGTTGCTTTCGGCAGGGCAATACGGTTAATCTTATGTAAAATCCTTTGTGAGGGCAATCCAACACAGTTTAGTCTCCGCCCTACTGGGCGTGAGAGGCACCAGGGCTTATCCTGAGTTCACTCCTGTGATTCCTGAAAAAGAACAAAACAAAATTCTAATAGAGCGCGATAAAGAACAAATAAAATAGAAAGTCTATCCGGATAAAACTAATTTCTATTGAAAGAAAAATAAAATGAATATAATTAAACCTGTAATTTTCCGCTACGAATTAATCTGACTGAAACCTTCGACGATGTTTTTATTTTGGTAGACAAAGATTTATTTCACTACAACGAAGAACAAAATCGCTTACCTGAAACTAAAATAGTAAATACTGAAGCAAAAACAAGGCAAATAAGTGCCTGTTTCGACTAAGTGCTGGTTAAAATTGGATGGAACGTGAGGAAGGGCGGAGGAATGGACAGTAAAAATCCATGAGTGGAAAAGTACCATGAGGCTTTAGTTTTCTTTTCTGAGCAGGAAGTAGATGTTAGAAAATCAATCAGGAATTTTCTTCCAGATCCAAATGAAACTTATGCAGGAAGCGATGGAGTACAGGAGTAAATAAAAAAGCTATACTACTTAAAAAGGCTACACCACTATAAATGGCGTAGAAAGAAGAAAAAATTTTAGCGCCATTGTCAGGAGCCGTATTTACAGGGCCCATACCGGTGAGTATCATGGAGGCATTCAGCAGGGCATCTACCCAGCTCAGCCGGAAGAAATAATGATAACCAACCAGCCCAATTCCCAAAGACAAGGTTAAAAAACTACCCGCCAGTAAAAGGGTTTTAGCCATTTTACTCATGAAGTGTTTACTGGCGGGTAGTTTTTTTAGTTTAAGACTCATGTACTTTTTATCGGGAATAATTAAATTAATGAGTTTCCAGTGCTTTTAACAGCTCGTCTAATTTGGGACTCAGTATAATTTCTGTTCTCCTGTTCTTTTTACGGGCTTCAGCCGTTTTTGCCGGGTCAATGGGGAAAAACTCACCGCGTCCTGCAGCAGAAATACGTTTGGGATTAATACCCGGCGAACTTTGCAGAATAATTTTGGTAACAGAGGTGGCTCTCATTACACTCAAATCCCAGTTATCTTTAATGTCTCCGCTTCCTTTCATGGGTACATCATCGGTATGCCCTTCCACCATAATATTAATATCTGGGTTTTGATCCAGTACCTTCGACAGGTTTTTCAGTGCCTCTACTCCTTTGGGCTCTACATTGATTTTACCACTGGCAAAGAGTAAAGACTCATCCATAGAAACATAAACTTTGCCGTTTTTTTGAGTAATAGTAAGACCTTTATTTTCGAAGTTATAGAGGGCATCACTCAATTTTTTCTTCAGGTCTAAAGCGGCTTCATCTTTTTTCTTAAGCGCATCTTCCAATTCATTAACCCTTATTTCACGCTGTTTTAATTCCACAGAAAGTTTTTCCAGATCCTGCCTTTGTTTGGATAGTTGGGTTTCTAAACTTTTCAATTCATCCTGTTTTTTTAGCAACTGTTCTTGAGTTAACTGAAGGTCTCCGCTGAGTTTGGCATTATCCCTTTCGCTGCCGCTAAGCAGTTTACTGTATTTATCAGACAATTGCTCGTTAAGGGAATTTAACTTATCGTATTTGGAGCTCAGTTGGCGATGGCTTACACCCAAAAAGCTGGTATCTCTTTTTAGCCCTGAAATTTCTTTATAGTTTTTCTCCAGTTCTTCAGTTAAACCCTTAATTTTTGCTTCATCGGCCTGAAAACTTGTTTTCATCGCTTCCAGTTCAGATTCGCAGGTTTTACGTTTGTTTTCTGATTCTTCTAATTTGCGGGCAGGAACACAGGAATAGAATAAACCAAGACCTGTGAATAAAATTAATACCCGGCTGATCATTTTTCTTTTCATTTTGTTTAACTTATATCTTACAAAATTAGCCTAAGTGTATAGCGGATTTACAGGATTTTGCGAAACTTTTTAACAGGGAACACGGTATAATGTAGCAGGTACTGTCTAAACCCGGGTAAAACCTGAATAGCTATGAGTATCAAAACATACTACACATTAAAATAACCCGGGTATTTCAGCGTTCCACAAATGTGATGCAGGAAGAACAGAAAATTAAAAACGATAATTGAAGATGAAACTAGCAGCAAATTGGTTAACCGAAAACCACATCGATTTTGAGTATAAAAAGTATATGCTATTGGCTTATTTACAAGGGGTGGAGAAGGAATACAAACATTCCAGAATTTACCCCTGGCTGTCGGAAGTGATAGAGCATTACCGAAACCTTATGCTGGTAAAGAACAATGCCGAATCCATGAAGAAAGGCTTCCATAAGGAACTAAAGGGAATTGATTGGCAAAAATTACAGTTCATATATGAAGAGAAGGAAGAGGATCTGGAGTTGATCCGGGAGCTAAGGGAGATCATAGAATATTCAATTCCATTATTTTACCAATATGTAAGTAGCGGGAAGAAAATTTATGATTATGTAGAAGAAAACCTCTTCATGCAAACCGTTGGAATAACACCGCTGAATAACAAAGAAGGATATTTGTTGTTGCATACAGACGAAGCCCGCAATATTCACGTGTTTCAATACTGCCTTTCATTTCTGGAAGATGCGCATGAATACTTAAAAAGCCTCAGTACAGAACATATTGACACCTACAATGCCTCTGTGAACTGGGGTTACGAACAGGTAAAGTCTGACCTCATCAGTAAACGCAAAGAACTTCCTAATCCTGCAGTATATGCCATAAAATGCAAGGTAACGGTTCCTTTTCAGGAAACACTTTTACCTATTGTAAAACGGTATTTTGCTGGTAAAATAGCCGCTTAATTTGGCCATTGCGGGCAAAGAGTTATTTTTGCCAAAACGCAGTTCATGAAACTTAAGATTAGCCTATTCTCAGGGTATATTTTTTTGGTAAGCCCTGTAATGCTTTATGCACAAGATACCCTGGCAAAACGTTATGCCTTACAGATCAATGCCGATAAGCTCAAACAACACCTGAGTGTAATAGCATCAGATGAATACGAAGGCAGGGAAACGGGGCAGCCTGGGCAAAAGAAGGCAGCGCAATACATCCGGGAGCAATTTGCATCAAGTAAAATACCTCCATATCCAACGCTTCAACAGGGCTATTACCAAACTTTCCCTTTAGATGTTTATCAGCCCCAACGCATAGAAGTTAAGGTAAACGAACAGAAATTTAGCCCGGTGGAAGATTATTATGCATTTACCGCTATTTTAAAAGATACCAGCATGTTGTTGAACCAATTGGTTTTTGCGGGATATGGCATAAATACACCAACCTATAATGATTATCAGGGTTTAGATGTGAAAGATAAGGCCGTTTTGATTTTAGCCGGGGAACCTCTTAACAAGCAGGGAAAATCAATGATAACGGGTACAACAGCGTTTTCGGAGTGGACAAGCAATTACAGAAGAAAAAATTACGAAGCCCAGCAACAAAAAATAAAAATTTTATTTATTGCAGACGACAGTTTGGCCGCCGGATATAAAAAAAATGAACACCGGGTGTCTTCCACACGTATGGAAGTTTCGGGTAGCGGAACCCATTCTTTCCAATCGCCATTAGTAGTTTACATCAGTACCCGCATGGCTCAGGAAATGTTGAAAAACTCAGGCAAATCAGTAAAAGGATTGAAAAAGAAAATCACAAAGAAAGCAACACCCGTAAACATTAACGTTCTAACTAACATTCAACTTAACATCAAACAAGAGGTGAATCACCTCTTCAGCGAAAACGTGCTGGCTTATATTGAAGGAACGGATCTGAAAGATGAAGTACTGGTGATTACCGCACATTACGATCATTTGGGTATTCACGATGGAAAAGTTTATAACGGGGCAGATGATGATGGTAGCGGAACAGTGGCGGTGATAGAATTGGCAAAAATCTTTGCTTTGGCGAAAGAACAGGGAAAAGGTCCCAGAAGAAGCATATTGTTTATGACAGTTGCCGGTGAAGAAAAAGGATTGCTGGGAAGTGAATACTATGTGGAACACCCGGTGTTTCCATTGAAGAATACAGTTTGCAACCTGAATATTGATATGATAGGCAGGATTGATGAAGCACACAAGGGAAACGGAAATTATATTTACCTGATTGGATCAGACAAACTAAGTAAAGACTTGCACGAACTGAGCGAGGAAGCTAATAAGCTTTATACACAGTTAAGTTTGGATTATACATTCAATGATGTGAACGACCCTAATCGTTATTATTACAGAAGTGATCATTACAACTTTGCTAAAAACAATATTCCGGTAATATTTTATTTCAATGGAGTGCATGAAGATTACCATCAGGAAACAGACGAGCTGAGTAAAATAGACTTTAAGAAAATGGAGAAGATAAGCAGATTAGTGTTTTATACTGCCTGGGAAATCGCCAACCGAACGGAAAGAATTAAATTAAACGGTATTACAACGAAAGGGAACTAATAAGTGCTGCGTCCGGTATTATTGAGTGCGTAGTCGTTAATATGTACCCGGTTATTCATTTCCAGCATGGCGGCAAGTACTAACTGAGAGTAATTTTGTGAAGCTATTTTAAATCCTTTAGCAGATGTTTGCCAAATTTTCCTTACTAGTTCCATGCCACCAGACTGAGGGTTTATAGCCAATAGTGCGGCTTTTACATTTCCTGCTCCGGCATGGTAAGCATGCATAACCAATAAGCGAAACCACAGATCCTGTTCATTGTAAGCAATTCCCATTTCCTCCAGCATACCTTTAACATGGGGTATGCAAATTCTTTTTAACAGGGAGGAAGCGGCGTAAGCAGAACGTTCAAAATTGGCCCGTTCATCAATAGAACGGTTTACTTTTAAGCCATACATGCGGGCTACGGGCTTCATCAGCTGAAAAGGGCCGTAGGCACCAACATTAGACTTTTGTAGTTTATTCGGACTTTCTATCAGCAATATAGCTTGTGCATACCAGGGATCTACTTCGTTTTTTATAAATTCTTCAATACCCTTGTGCAGATTTTCATAAGCTTTATCAAAATCATAGAAATAATTTTTTCCCTCAGTAATGTATATACGCGCACTATCTCCAAAGCAATAGGTGTTTCTTAAACTATCCCGGTAATTATTTTTAGTGGTTTCTGAAAGGGTATTCCACTGGCTTATATGTAACTGATCTACGACCAGCCGGTTATGGGAAAAATTAACCAAGGCAGAATCTTTTGGCAGGTTCATAATATTTCTCCAAAATTTAACCTGCGGCAGGGTATCACAACCCAGTTCATAAATTTGTTTATCGTAAATATAATTACGGGTGGTTCTGTCATTGAGCTTGCAAACACCCACAACATCACGGCAGTAATCGGCACGAACCAGGTGAGTGGTATCGGGATTGGTAGTGATACAATTGAAAGATATAAAAAGTGATGTAAACAGCATGCCTCTTCTTTTCATTTGGGAATATACAATAATAAACGCTAAAAAGGTACAAAAGTTACGGCAGTTCAGGGAGAATTAGCTAAAGCCCCGAATACAATCTGCAAGCAATTAATTTTTATCGATAAAAACTAACTGATTTAGCCAAAAAGATGGGCAAAAACTTCTTCCATTTTACTTACGGCAATAATCTCCAACTTAAACTGCCTGAAATCGAGCCCTTTTTTATTATAAGAAGAAATAAAAATCTTTTCGAAGCCAAGTTTTTCTGCCTCCGAAATTCGTTGTTCTATGCGGCTCACTGGTCGTATTTCTCCGGTAAGTCCTACTTCACCGGCAAAACAAATATGCTGGGGTATGGGCATGTCTTCATTCGATGACAGTATAGCGCAAACCAAAGCCAGGTCAATTCCCGGATCTTCGATCTTAATGCCACCGGCAATATTTAAGAAAACATCTTTTACACCCAGCCTAAAGCCGCAACGCTTTTCCAGCACCGCCAGTAACATGGATAAACGCCGGAGATCAAAACCGGTGGAAGAGCGCTGGGGAGTTCCGTAGGCAGCACTGCTTACTAAGGCCTGGGTTTCTATGAGCATTGGTCGCATGCCCTCAATGGTAGCGGCAATGGTAACACCACTAGTAGGGTGTTGCCTTTGTGTTATTAATATTTCCGAAGGATTGTTTACTTCTCTTAAGCCATTGCCATACATTTCATAAATGCCCAATTCATTGGTACTTCCAAAACGGTTTTTTGTGGTTCGCAGCAGCCTGTACACATAATTGCGGTCGCCTTCAAATTGCAGAACCGTATCTACCATGTGTTCTAAAACTTTAGGCCCGGCTAAGCTGCCCTCTTTGGTGATATGACCAATAAGAAAAACGGGGGTGGCACTTTCTTTGGCAAATTTTAGCAGCTCACCGGCGCATTCCCTTACCTGTGATACACTACCCGGGCCCGATTCTATGCGAGAAGTATGCAGTGTCTGTATAGAATCTATTATCAGTAACTGGGGCTGCAATAGTTCAATTTGTTTAAAGATAAGCTGGGTATTGGTTTCGGATAAAATATAACAATTGTTATGCCTGATGCCAATACGATCGGCCCGCATACGTATTTGTTGTTCGCTCTCTTCGCCCGAAACATAAAGTATTTTCAGGTTACTTAAGGTAAGAGCCAACTGAAGCATTAACGTTGATTTACCAACGCCGGGTTCACCACCAAACAGTACTAATGAGCCTGGCACAATACCCCCTCCTAAAACCCTGGATAGTTCTTTGTCATGTACCGGAATACGCTGCTCTTCTGTTAAACCGATTTCCTGTACCGGTATGGGTTTTTTTGTTCTTGCTGAGGTAGCACTATCCGCAATACCTTGTACCCTGTCATGTTTATTTTCTTTGTGAAGAATTTCTTCCACATAGGTATTCCATTGCCCGCAGGAGGGGCAGCGACCCAGCCATTTGGGAGATTGAGCCCCGCAGTGCTGACAAAAAAAACTGGTTTTTAGTTTAGACATACCCGAAATTAGAAATATTCGACGAATGAGGAAGGATTTTTTAATGACATATTGTGCAGGAGATATTCAATAATTAGTAACTTACGTTTCTCCAAAACATATTAACATGAATACCAGATGGATATCAGGTATTTTTATTGGTTTAAACCTGGCTTTTTTATGCTCTTCCTGTATTCATGGAGATGATAAACTCTATAGTACCCATGTGTTTTGTTTTGATAAGCCCACCCTGGATAGCCTTAAGAAAATAGGCTGTAATCATGTTTCCTGCCTCATTACCAGTATTGATGACAATGGTGAGTTGGTCAATGAAATTTATGATGATTCCAGTGAGGTAGCTTCCGGTAGATGGGAATTGCATGAAGAAATGCGGATTAACTGCCTCCTGAGGGAAGGAGAAAAACAAGTGGTGGGATATAAAATCATTTATATGGAAGGAACAGAAAGAAAATATGTAGGTACTGAAATACATAACTGGGCCGGCAATCTTGAACTTAAAAAAGGTGAACTGGGAATTACACAACTCCGCTGGTAAAAAACGCATCACTTTGTATATTTGCCACATTTTTTCTTATGCCTGGTAAACTTCAAAAATTTGCTGAATTTGATTCATTCGAAAATTGTTTTTGGCTGCCCTTCCAAAAGAAAGAGGAGGGCTTAGGGCTGAAGGCAAAGTGGAATGCGGACTATTTTAAAAATGAACACCCAATTGTACTGGAACTGGGATGTGGAAGGGGTGAATACACAGTTGGATTAGCAGAAAACAATCCGGATAAAAATTTTATTGGCATTGATATTAAGGGAAACCGAATCTGGACGGGAGCCAAATACGCAATAGACCATGAGCTCAGCAATGTAGCTTTTATAAGGGTAATGATAGATTTTGTGGATTGTTGTTTTGCAGCGAATGAAGTAGATGAAATATGGATTACCTTTCCAGACCCTCAGCCCAATAAGCCCCGTGAGCGTAAACGGCTAACTTCGCCCAGGTTTTTGCAAAGGTATTTTAAATTTCTTAAGCCCGAAGGCCTGATACATTTAAAAACAGATAGCACATTTTTTTATGAATATACACTGGAAGTAATCGGAGAGATGGGCTTAACATTGGTTTATGCAAGCCCCGATTTGTATCAGCACAATCCTTCCGGAATGGAAGCCTTAACTACCATTCAAACCTATTACGAAAAACTATTTTCAGCAAAAGGAGAAAAAATAAAATATTGTTGTTTTAAGCGCTAAATACCTGAAACAGCCAATGCTTAAGCAGGATTTACTTTTTTAATGGCAATGCTTAATTCTTCCAATTGTTCATCATGTATTTCAGAGGGCGAATCAATCATTACATCTCTGCCGGCATTGTTTTTTGGGAAAGCAATGTAATCACGAATGGAATCGCTGCCTCCAAATAAGGAACAAAGTCTGTCGAAACCAAAGGCTATTCCACCATGTGGGGGGGCACCATATTCGAAAGCATTCATTAAAAAGCCAAATTGTTTCAAGGCTTCTTCTTTACTAAACCCTAAAATCTCAAACATCTGCGCCTGTAGTTCTTTGTTATGGATACGAATACTACCTCCACCAACTTCCACACCATTAATCACCATGTCGTAGGCGTTGGCCCTTACTGCTCCCGGATTGGTTTTCAGCAAATCAATATCTTCAGGTTTTGGCGAAGTAAAGGGATGGTGTTTGGCATGCCAGCGTCCGGCTAAGGAAGCCAGCAGGTTAGGGTCTCCGTCATTCCATTCCAACAAGGGGAAATCAATCACCCAATGGCAGGCAAAGGTGTTTTTATCGCGAAGCCCCAGTCTGCTGCCCATTTCCAGCCGCAGTTCAGACATGGCCTTGCGTGTTTTTTCTTCAGGGCCAGCCAAAATCAGCATAAGGTCGCCGGTCTGCGCATTCATGGCTTTTGCCCAGGTTTTCAAGTCATCTTCTGTATAAAATTTGTCTACCGATGATTTAATAGTACCATCATGGTTAAAGCGGGCATAAACCAGCCCGGTTGCACCTATTTGCGGGCGTTTTACAAACTCGGTTAACTCATCTAATTGTTTGCGGGTGTATTCTGCAGCCCCTTTGGCACAGATGCCTACTACCAGTTCAGCATCATTAAATACTTTAAACTCTTTACCTTTCACCAAAGCATTCAGTTCGGTGAGCTTCATTTCAAACCTGATGTCGGGCTTGTCGTTACCGTAATACTTCATGGCATCGGCATAAGTCATGCGGCTCATGGGCGGAATGGCTATGCCTTTAACGGTTTTAAATAAATGGCGAACGAGGCCTTCAAATGTTTGCAGAATATCCTCCTGCTCCACAAAACTCATTTCACAGTCTATCTGGGTAAACTCCGGTTGTCGGTCTGCCCTGAGATCTTCGTCGCGGAAGCATTTTACAATTTGGTAATAGCGGTCGAAGCCACTGACCATGAGTAATTGCTTAAATGTTTGCGGGGATTGGGGCAGGGCGTAAAACTGTCCGGAATGCATACGCGAAGGCACAACAAAATCGCGGGCACCTTCGGGAGTAGATTTTATTAATACGGGTGTTTCTACTTCCAGAAACTGTTGCTGATCTAAATAGTTGCGGGTTTCAATGGCTAAGCGGTGGCGGAGTTCTAAGTTTTTCCTCACTGCAGAGCGGCGCAGGTCTAAGTAGCGGTATTTCATCCGCAGTTCGTCTCCACCATCGGTATCGTCTTCAATGGTGAAAGGAGGAGTTTGAGAGTTATTTAAAATTTTTAGTTCAGTAGGAATGATTTCAATTTCTCCTGTAGCGAGTTTGTCAGATTTAGAATAACGCTCTGCCACCTTTCCTTTTACCTGAATAACATATTCCCGGCCTAATTTACGAGCCTGATCACAGAGCTCGGCAGGTAATTTTTCACTTTCCAGCGTTACCTGTGTAATGCCGTAGCGATCGCGGAGGTCAAACCAGATGAGCGAGCCTTTATCACGAACCCCTT